>Ga0208875_1000397_pt1 | contig 14695 bp, 20 predicted proteins | sample CryBogCBH25Aug08_FD_184612 | JGI IMG/M metagenome (GOLD analysis project Ga0208875, IMG submission 184612) | Freshwater microbial communities from Crystal Bog, Wisconsin, USA - CBH25Aug08 (SPAdes) (version 2) | ecosystem: Environmental > Aquatic > Freshwater > Lake | place: Crystal Bog...
CGTATTAGCGTCTGTAATAGGGAAAATAGGCACTGAAATGCCTTGTCTTTGGAGGGTTTGCTGAAATAACTTATGCTGTAGCCCATTTTCAAACAAAAACTCTCCTAGAGATTCAACATCCCCGAATTTAACGATGGAGAGCGTATTAAAGTCCATTACTTGTCCATCTTTGTGTCAAGTTTGTCCATGATGCGGTTAAACATCCCTTTAATCTCGGCAATATCAATTCTGTAATCATCTTTGCGAACATAATTCTCAGAAACATCTCTTTCCAAGTCTTGTTGCATCTCTTGTACAAGTTTGATTTCAGACCAAACCACACGCAAGATCCAGCCACCAAAAGCGCCAGCAAGTCCAAAACAAATATTAAGTAGGGTTTGAGTTTCCATTGTCACACCGCATAATATGGCACTTTTACCACTGTGCCGTTAAGGTCAAATTGAAAAAATCCAGCGGGAACGAGCAATAAGCTGGAGGTTGCATAAGTGGCGTTACCCGCAGTGGTAGCGGTATGGTTTGTTGTTTGCACATTAACCGTACCACCAGTAATGACTGCGTTTCCAGTAATGACTGTAGGAATTGTGACGCTGTTGTTTGAGTTTACGGTAAGAGCATCGGTAGCTCCGTTATTGACAACAATATGGACTGCATTAGCTGACAAAGTGCCTAGAGTTAAATCTGAATTTGAAGATTGCAGATAAACAGCGTTAGGCAAATTCATTGAACCAGATCCAGCAAATGTGGAGCTGTTCATGCCATAGTCACCGTAGAAAGTGCTTGCCGTACCCTTGTCGTTGCTAACTACATAGTCTGTTGATGCGCTAGATCCAGCATTAGTATTTTGCAAAAGTATCTGGTTGTAGTTGTTGGTGCTGGATGTAAACGAAGCCAATATGCTGGTATCGGTGTAAGCAAGAGTTCCGTAGCTAAATGCACCAATATTGGAAGATCCAGTAATAGATTGGGTTGCCGTAACATTGGCAGCAGATAATGATGTAAATACTCCAGCAGCGGGAGTAGTTGTACCAATTGGAGTATTTTGAATGGTGTCTAAAGTCAGTGCTACACCATTGATTGTTCCACCAGTAATTGATACAGAATTGGCATTTTGTCCTGCCATCGTTCCAAGACCGCTGACTGCAAAAGTCACATTTGCTTGACCAGTGCTAGGACTGTTAGCTGTGGTAATGGTAATGTTAGACCCAGGAATAAAGTTAATTGCTGGTTCTGATCCAACGGTTACGCCATTATTCTGTACAGTGACATTTTGGTTTACGGTGTTTGCAGACACACTTAAGCTGACATTGCCTGTCAGTGCGCCACCGCCTGATAATCCTGATCCTGCCAGTACATAAGTTGTATTAGATACTGCGCCTGATACGGAAGCCACCCCTATAGCGATTGCGACATTGGCTGCGGAGGTTGCTCTGCCTTTAGCGTCAAAAGTGACTTGAGATACTTGTGAAGCATTACCGTAAATTCCTGCCGTAACACCACTCGTATTTAAAGTAGGGTTAGGGTAAGAACCTGTTAAATCACCACCAGCTGTACCGCCAGGGGAAACTCCTGTAATGGTGACATTGGAAGCGGAGGTAATCCGACCTTTGGCATCTACAGCAATTTGAGGAGATGATGTTGCAGACCCGTATGTGCCAGCGACAACGCCTGAAGTATTAAGGCTGGGATTAGGATAAGTACCAGTAAGATCCCCACCAGCAGTGCCACCAGGAGTAGTGCCACTAATCGTAACATTGCTTGCACTTGTGATTCTCCCTTGTGCATCTACTGTAAATACGCCATTGATTGTGGCGTTACCATAAGTTCCCGCAGTGACCGCAGTATTGGCTAGGCTAATCGTGCCTGAAGATGTGATTGGTCCGCCACTTAGACCAGTGCCAGTAGCAACGCTAGTAACAGTGCCGTTCCCCGATCCTGGGGTGTATCCAAGAGCAGTTGTGACATCAGAGCTAGAAAGAGAAACATTCCCTGTACGGGTGTTAAATGTAAGAACGCCAGCATTGTTTAATGTTACATTAGCTGTGAGGTTTCCGCCACCAGATAGCCCTGTACCAGCCAAAATATAGGTGCTATTGTTCGCTGCGCCTAAACTTGCTGCGGTTAAAACGACTGCGCCTGTCTGTCCGTTGACAGAAGTGACCGCATTATTGTTATCTACTTTTTCCCAGACATTCCCGTCAAATACCGCCCAGTCACCTACATTCCAAGTGGTGATGCCATTAAGGTTGGTATTTCCAGCAACGGATACAACATAGTAAAAACCTTTAGTTCCAACAGAGCTTTGCAGAAAAGGATTATTGGTACTTGCGTTCCAAGTACTCTGATAAGTTAACGATCCCGCAAAGTTGCCAGATACTTTAAGCATTACATCCCATCACCGTTAGTTATGTACAAAGTTGCTGAATTTGCTGCGGTAATTGCGGTAAACCACGCATTAGGTACAAAAGTAATAATTTCATCCGTATTAGGCAAAATGTACAAAGTCGTTGTACTGTTTGCGCCTGAACCTGTAGGAATAACGCAATTAGACTGCGCTACCGATTGGGTTTGAGCATACGAAAGAAAACATCCCTGAGTAGTGGATGCGTTGATGATGCGGTACTGATTACCCCCAAAAGCACTGTTTGAATTGACTTGAACGGCTGTGGGCGCTGAGGTAGAAGCCGTAAGCACTACGGTATTACCTAACGGAGTGAAGGCTGCTGATACGCTCATTGCACGGTTTCCTCTGATGTTGTCGGTGTTGGCACTTGATCGTTAAACTGGGTTGCCAACTTTTGAAACAGTGGAAAAGCCCCTGATTCTGTTGGCATTTGACCAATTACTTTAACTACAAATTGCGCTTCGTTATCTTCTAAATTAAATGTTTTCATAGGTATCCCCTAAAAAATTACGCTGCCTGATTAGCCCAAGGCAACGGTGGGCTCATTACTGGCGGATTAGACAAGTTATCTACCGCTTGATTAACTCTTGCTTCTACTTCGGATTGATTTACACCGTTTGCATAACACCATCCCAATACTTGAGATTGGGTAAGTTGTGCATAAGGTGTAAATTGACCGCCTGTAATTGGTTGTGGGAATGAGCAAGAACCATAATTAGATGCGCTATAAATTCCGTCTGTTCCAATACAGCTCCATCCAGCATTTAAAACTACTTGTGATTGTCCATCAATAGGTTGTGTTGACACATTCATATATTCAATTTTCCAAGTCAAAGTTATCATTTTTTCTCCTATTTTTAATTATATGAAAGAGTTAATGCTTCTTCTTGAGTTAAACCTAATGCAATAAGTTTATTTAAAGCAGATTGCTTTACCGATGAATCTATTTCAACAGGTGTAAAAATTTTTGGATTTATGACAGAGCTAATGAATGTTTGAACGCAGTCATCAAGTTCATTTGGGTTGCAAACAATTAAACTTTGTTTAACTTCACCATTGATTTCTGTTTCAATTAGCGTTTGATTGCCTTCTTGAGAAATAATTTTATATGTCATTTTATGATCCAGTACGAGTTCTAATTGCACAAATACCCCAAACAACCGTTCCAGAAGTGTTGTTTGTTAATGTATAAACCGAACCATTATTCCACCATCTATAATATCCAGCGGTAGAAGCAGTTATGTAAAGGTTGGAGGTTTGACTAAATACTGCGGTAGCACCACCACCACAACCCAAAATAGCTGTTTGACCTGAAGCAACAGTTTCAGTAACAACTAATATTCCAGAAAAATTAGGAAAAGCTACACTTTGACCTGCCGATATTGTGACGGTTTGAGATGAGCTATCAATGCTAAAAGAAGTTGGAGAAGCAATACAAGCAACTGCACCATTTACAGCTAGTTTTCCGTATGAGGATGGGTTATTTACTCCAACACCAACTCCGCCAGAACTGTCAATGGTAAACCGTACCGCTGCATTATTAGCATCATATACATACCAAGCGTTTGCTGGAGAAGCGGAAGGACCTCCAAGACCAACTTGATATGCGTAACCACCAGTTGCAGTATTACGCATTTCTAATACTGTATAGCTTGAACCAACGGTAGTAGTTAAATACAAGTTTGTATTGCCACCATAAATTTCCATTGAACCGTTTGGTGAGCTAGTGCCTAAACCAAGAACTCCAGAAGTAGTAATTCGCATCGCTTCTGTAGAGTTAGGAGAAAAAATTAATGGTCCACTAAGCGCTGTTAATCCTAATGCTTTTGAGGCATTACTTTGATAAATTTGATTAAAACTTCCATCTGTTCCGTTTAATCTAAGACCATTTACAAAAAAGTTGTTGTAAATATCAACTGTTAAATTTGCATTAGAACTAAATGCACCTGTTCCATTACCATAAGGAATATATCCAGCAGTTAATGTAGTAAGTCCTGTGCCGCCTTGCGGTACGGTAATTGGAGTAGAAACACTCGTAATTGTTGCATTAGATAAAGTAACATTGGTTAGCGTGCTAACGGTATTCCCTAATCCTACGGTAGTGCTACCGATAGTAACTGGGGTATTAAAGTTGGCATCAAGCTGCGATAACGGGATACTCGTAGTCGCAGTTGCAAAGGTATAGGGAACTCCAGCCATTTAGAACCTCACTCTCAATTCATGTTCAAATTCAAAACCGTTATAGATAAATCCCGCACTATTGGATGTTACTGTAAGTCCTAAGTATTTTCCATAGTTTGAAGCGTCTGACTTAAAGAGTTGGTAGCCACTTGCATCCCAACCGACAACGGCACTTGCGTTGTTAATCCAAGGAATAGTTACAAAATTATTATTGGTCCAATAAATTAAACTAGATAAATCGTTTAATGGTTCAGACACGGATTCAGTATCAATTGATGCAGTCAAAGTTACTGCGGTATTACTGTTTGTTGCTTCAATCGCTGCCTTTGTTGCTTGCTTAGTACGGATAGGATCACTCATCGGCATCAAGGCAGTTTGTATAATGCTACTAATCGTGCTAGTGCTATTTGCATATAACTGATACAACGAATTAGATCGTGTACCAAATAGCGTCAGTTTTCCACCTACAGGTACATAAGTGATGTAAGCAAGGTCGTTTCCTTGGCTAGTAATAAACCATTTTTTCTCAAAAAAGACGGCTTGCACATAACGATAGCTTTGTGTGAACTGAGCATCGTAATATCTAAAGTTAAATGCAGCGCACAAAATATTGTTAATCAGTACTTGTCCAGCGTAAACAGGACTAGAAAAGTCAATATTAGGGAAAATACCATCCAAAGCATCTGAGATCTTGGAAGTGGTAGAACCAACTAACGCATAAACACCGTAGTCATTCATAAATAAAACTGAACGGAAATACGGGAAAATGGCATCTGGGCGCTTAGAACCAACGGATGCGCTCACATTGGTGTTGGTAAATAGGGTTATCCCTGATGAATTAACGACCACATCAGAAAACACATTGATGGAATCATCGCCAAAAATGTACAAAAAGTTGTTAGCGGATAGCAGTTGGATGATGTTGCCATGTAAAGTACTGTCCGTTAGTGTCACAGCACCCGCTGAAACGCTTGTAAAGTCGCTATATTCACCCGCAGCAGAGTAGGTGACAGTTCGCCCTGTTGCCACCCAAACACGCCCTGAGAAGGTCGCTATTGCGTTATTGGTTTGAGTGTTTACTACACCTGAGAGCTTAGCAGCAGTTGTTGCACCGCCACCTGAAATACTGACCACTAAATTGGCAGTATTGGTGTATCCAGTACCAGGGTTTGTCATTACCACTTGAGTTACGGTATTGCCTGAAATAATGGCAGTTCCCGCAGCTCCCGTACCACCACCTCCTGTAATGGACACTACGGTATTGGAAGCATTGATGTACCCTGCGCCACCATCAATTACGCTAATTGTGACAGTGCCAGTAGCAAAAGTTTGGATGCCAGCAATCGCTGTAGCACCATTGCCACCACCACCAGAAAGGGTTACGGTCAAGTTTGCAGCGTTGGTATAGCCTGTACCACCGACTACAAGGCTAACTGATCCCACATTAGAACCGCCAGATACCAAAGAAGCTGTAGCGTTAGCCTGTACACCGCCAGTTTGATCTGGACCTGAAATCACCACATTTGGTGCAGAAGTGTAGCCTGATCCTGGGTTGGTAATCGCAATAACGCCAACTGCACCGATTGTGACAGTGTTATTTCCATCCCATGAAAACATCCCTTTGTTGGCATCAATAACTAACATTCTGTCGTTGTACCATTGAGTAGCGTTTACCCCTGATCCGCTAAAAGTGCCAGCAGATGCCACATTGCCAAAAGTATTGTCTTGAATACGGTAATACTGAGCAGATCCATCCGATTGAAAAGCAATCACATAGTCATTTAAGCCTATGTTCATGGAAGTCAAATAAGTGACCGTATTAGAAAAAGTAACTGTAGCGTTAGCAATTTGTACAGGATTGCTGTTAGAAACAATCTTGGCGTTAGCGTAGCCAATTGGCTGAATGTTCTCAATCCAAGAAAACTCAGTTTCATCAATAGCTGTGCGGTTAGCTTTAGTGTTAAGCCCTTTAAATTGCTTAACAACTTGGTACGATTTTTTCTGTTCCGCAGCAGCCATGTCTTAATATGGACTTGAGTAAACGCTAGGCACTCTACGGGTAAATACCGTATTGAGTACTGATTGAGCGTGTTTGTTATATTCCTGTTTAAAAATCTCTGCTTCACCAAAACTCTGCTCGTAATACTTAGCAAGGTAGGCAGCATAGAATTGCACAGGGGTGAAGTAAGGATCTGTGATGGTATCTGTCGTGGTAGATGCGTTTAATGACAAAGGATTAGGCAAGACTACGCAGTCAATCTCCAATTGATAGACTTGATCGGGTACTGGACCTATGTAAATTTGTCCTTGACCATAAATACTAAAGCACAATGGTCTGCCAATGTAGTTTTGCCAAAAACGCAATCTAGCGTTGAAATCTGACCAAGGTAAATAATCAAGCGGTACACGGGTGTTTCCCCAGTACAGATTGATATTGATAATATCTAAAATCGTGTTGCCAGAACTAGGCGTAAGTGGGCTAGATCCGACTAAATTAGTTAACGCTGCATACGAAATATTCTCCGCATTACCGACATATTGCAAGGTAGCTGTACCGTCTGCAAAGGGTGTGCTTGGAGGATAGTTGTTGTAATTGTTTTGTGTTGCCTGGGGGTATGGAGGAGCAGAAGATCCTGATGTACCACCAGTAATGTATTGATAAGTATAGATATTGCTAAACACAAATTGGTTAGCAGTAACTGTAGTGTTTGCTGTCCATTGTGTTGGATAAGCAGGTGATGCGCTATTCTTTGTAGCTGTAGGTGCGACCTGACAAGGTACTTGCGTAACGATTACCTCACGCAAAGCGCCTGTATCTCGTACTGTTCGCTCCCGTGCTTCGTTAATGTAATCAGTTAACTGTTGGTCAGTGTAAAAGTTTCCATTAGCATCGTGGAGCAATCTACGAACTTGGGTAATGTAGCTCGATAAGGTTGCCATTTACGATCCATAATTCATGCTACCGCCTGTAGGACTTTTCCCCCTGCCTTCTTTGCAGTCGGCAAGGGTACTCTTTCCACCAACGGGGATAACGATTGGTTCTTTTTGGGTGCTTCGGTGGAGAACTCCCACTGAGAAAGGATTTCTAAACCCTTTTCCAAGTCATTACGGGAGATCACCCATCCTAGCCTTGCCAAATACGGTTCTTTGTCATCATCTCCGTAACCGAATACATGACGAGCTACATTTAGGGGAATCTCTACAGTTTCACCCTTTTTAAACTCATAAAAGACACCACCATAACCATCGGTGAGCTTTTTATCAGAATTGTTAGTTACGAAGATAGTTGACATATTAGAAACTCACTACATCGCCATATACGGCAATGGTTGCAGTGTTAGCGACATTACCGCTACCAGTGTTCACATTGACATACAGAGCTTGGGTTGTAAAACCAGTAATAGCAGAACTGCTGTTATACGGACTTGCAATAGTCAAGTCTTGGTATGTACCAGGACCTGTCAAGTTGCTAAGTGTTGTATTTGCTACTACAGCGTTAGAAATGTTACCGTCAGAGCTAGTAGTTACAGAAATAATCACATTCGAGATATTCCCGATTGGATTGTTTAAAGTAATTCTACGAACAATAACGCCACCAGAACCAACGGTTGCATTAGCATTAGTTAAGCCACCACCTAACAACGGCAGGGTGATACCAGTAACGGTAGCGTTTCCTGTCGTGTTAAGTGCTGTAGCTTGCTTAACAGCAATACGACCATTCCCGAATGAATCAAGGTAATACTGTGATACTGAATCAGGATTAGCCATTTATTGCTCCTTAGCTTGCGTTAAAAGTGCCAGAAACAGCTTGTCCACCGTTCACAGTTGCCAATGTAATTGTGCTGTTTGTAGTTGCGTTAGCAGCCACATTCACACCATCGGAAACGAGGAATGTTGAACCAGAGTTGTTTGCTAATACAGTTGTCCAAGTTGCAGCATTGGTAGTTGTGTTATACGCAGACACAGCAGAGATGCTCACATTGGTGTTTGGAAACAGAATGTAAGAACCTGCTGGAATGACTGTACCAGGAGAGGTAACGGTCAAGGTAGTTAACTGCCAATACGCACCAGGGGTGTTTGTATTAGTACTGGTGATTAGGATTTTATTTAAACCGAGTGACATGGTATTTGCTCCTTATAAAGAAATAGAGTTATAACCCTGCACTCTGGTCATTGACTTAGGCTTGGTGCTTACTAATTCAGCAATCATCAAGACAGCGCCAACATAACCAATCTGCCAGTTAGGTAAGGTGGATTCAAAACCAGTAAATACGAATGAACCTTGATCGTGGATATACAAGCTCATGTAGTTACTGTTAATGAAATACAAAGTACCTTCTGGGCAGTAAGGATCTGGGTAAATAGGCACGCCAGCGACCATCAAAGCACGGAAAGCTGCTTGAGGACCGTTGGAATCGCCATCAAAGCCATGTCCAGGGGTAATTACATATTGCTCTTGACCAACATAGTCTTGAGCGAGGAGTGTCCAAGTACCGAATCCGCAAACACCAAAAGTAGGTACTTCAGCACCTTTCTTAACTGTTCCAGAAATGTATTGGAGTACATTTTGACGAGTTGGGTTTACTGAACCAGCATTGTAAACCTTAGACTGCCACCATGAGTAGGTAGAACGGTTGATGTTACCGTAAGTCTGTAGGTTTGTACCATCATCAATAGCACCTGGCAGTCCAATGAACTGTTGAGTGTTAGTGTAGTTGTTGTACAAAGCGGTTGCCATCGCATCCATCATCACATTGGTTGCGTCATTCATACGGGCTTCAATCAATGGAATGATTGCGTAGTCCTGCTGAACAGCACCTTCCATACCGAGGAACGGTACAGGAGCGATCATGAGCTTCAGGTTAAATTCAGCGTTAAATGCACCTTGCTGAACTGCTGGCTGGTTAAATGAACCAGAGTAGTCAGACCACTGTGCGTTAACAAACTGAGCGCCTTGAACTGGCACGGTTACTTGGGATACACCGCCTGAAGCCTGTTGACTGTTAGCAATCAACGCAGCCATCAAGGGCGTACTGTTATACAACTGTACGACCAGCTTGGGGATAAACGCTCTACGAGTTACATAGGTAAGCTCGTTATACTGCGATGATCCTGACGCTGGAACTATTCCGCCACCTATTGGCATAATAATTCTCCATTAAAAGTAAATATCCCCTATTTACTGCTGTTTAAATACCAATTGGTCGAGTGTTCTTGCGTAACTCGCCCAATGCTTTTGCTGCTTCATCCCTTGCGCCCATCTGTGGGTTCTTCCAGTATTTTGATAGGTCGAACTTGCTGATAGCACTTGGGTTATATCCCATTGCCGAATTGGAAGTAGGAGTTGCTGCTTGTTTCATCCAATCGAAGTACTCTGCTGCTGTTTCATGGTTGGTCATGCCTTTTTCAAGCATTACTTTTTCAATCTCAGCAATTTCTTCTTCAGTGCGATTTAATTTCGCTCTGCGTTTTTCGAGTTCTTCTTTGGCATCTCGCTCACGCAATTGAGCTTCCAGTTTCATTACTCGTTCTTCAGCAGAGGAGATTTTCTTCTCTGTGTAGTCCTCGATTTCTAATTCTGGAATAGACAATTCAGGCTTAACCTGTTTTGTCATGCGTAAAAACTGCTTGCGTGTTTGTGGATTGTCAGCCAATTGTTTAGCTAACAAAGCCAGTTCATCACGCTGTTCAAAAGATAGATCTTCTAAGCTCATAATTTATCCCCTTTCGAGATTAGATAACTTTCTTGGTGTCACCAGGATGTGACATAGACATCATGTTTTTGTAGCCAGCTTTAGGAGCAGCAGACAAGCCACCAAACTCTGAGAAGCGTGGAGTATTGATAACTTGACCGTTTTTCTGATTGTTGTCAGTTGGTCTGCGTGGTAAAGCAGCGCCACGGGGTTTAAAGAGTTCCATAATGATTCCTTACATTTGTGGAGTTGCGGAAGGTGCGCCACCTGGTAAACCGCCACCTGTAGGTGGAGGAGGTACTGGAGTGGACATACCTGGGATTGTTGGTGCTTGTGCCATTGCTTTGCCTTCAGCCGTTGCACCGCCAGCTTGGGGTAATGTTTGCAACATCTGCATAATCTCAGTAGGTTGCAATTCGTTGGTCTTGGATTTTTTAGGTCCAATTACTTTGTTAATTACACCGATGGCGTTCAAAATAGAACGACCTTCTTCAGAATCTGATCCTACGGCTGGCAGAGCTTGTTCTAACAAGTCTTGCGCCATAGATAAGTTAATCATGGCTGCTTCACGGTTACCCATCTTGGGTTCTGGGGTACTCATTGGAGATCCCATTGGAGCAGCGGAGTTTTCAGACATTCCTGTAGGAACTTCAGGAGCTTGGGGTACACCAGTAGGGGTTGCACTATCCCGTTGGGATTTAATCATTTGCATTAACTGGTCTGAAGGTACGCCCATAATTTTTTCCTATTAAGTTTTCAGTAATCGTAATCTTAAACTATCAATTGTCAAGTGGGGGGGTATTATTTTCTTCCCTCCCCCCAGGGAGGGTATTCGGTCTGCCCGAAGTAACCATCAGAGGGTTTTAGCCCTCGTAGGATTACTTGCGTGCTTTACGACCTTTGCGCTTAGTGCGTGCCATGTGATTTCTCCTAATAGCAAGACGGTCACCTATTTATAAGGGAAGGCAGCCACACCCTTTCTCCCGTGAAGGAAACTAATTAACGCTTAGACTTGCGTGACTTTTTATGTGCTTTGCGGTACATATTCATCTCCTAATTAACTATCCCCTGATTGCCCTGCCGTAATTCCGAGTTTTAGGACTACGATCAAAACTCTGAACACCTTGTACACGATACTGCAAATTCGGTCCTTTTTCACCACGCTTCAAAGATTCAGTGGTTACTCTTGGCTGATCCGCTTTTGGTTGTACATTACCTTGTGCCATTATTCTGCTCCATGCTCTTTCTTAGAGTGCTTCTCTTTAGGCGCTTGTGCGGGTGGATGAGGTTGTGATGCTTGTTTTTCTTCCATCTTTTTCAAACGCTGTTTTAGCAATTGTTTACCTGGAGCTTCTACCATGTCAAGCAAAGATTCTTTATCAATTGCGCCAGCTTTAAATAAGTTAAATGCTAATTGCTTTGTATCTTCAGTAAAGATTGGGCTGTTAGAGTGAGCATCCACTTTAACCACAAAATCGTTAGTAAATTGCTCTGCAATAAACGGCACATCTTCAGTATCTCTGTAATGTGTTGGATCGTACTGTTGCATCAGCTTGAGATATAAGGTTGCGACCTTTTCCAAGCTATCTTCAACAATCAAAGCCCGTTTTTTAGCTCTTGAGCTACCTAATCTGGCTAATTGGCTTGCATGACCAGCAGAACGAACCCCTGCTTCGCCTTTTCCTTGCAATACATTACCAATACCTGATACTTCCTCAAACATGGCACTGATCTCATGGATTACTTCAAATAAATCAGGTGGCATCTGTGGTGCTAGACGCTCTGCCTTAGCATTAGGCATATCAGAGCTTAATAAACCGCCTGGGCGATTTAATGCAAAGTTTTTCTCATCCAAAATGCCAGAAAAGCCAGTTAACGCTGTTGGAGGGCTAACTTGTTTAGATAACAGATCCAAAATCTCTACCCAACGGACATTGAGCAATACTTGAAGTTGCATCAGCTTTTGAACTTCGGATGCACCCCAGAAGTAGTTTGGCAATGGGTTAGGACAGATCTGTACAAAAGGACATTCACCCTTGAGGAATAAGGATGCGCCTGGTCTGTCGTAAATAATGACATTAGGCGCTGCGGTAGTAACTACTTGGTAGTCTTGGGTTTCATCATTCCATACCCATAGTTCAGTCATCTCAACGGTATCTTCACCGACTTGAGGTTTGTAACGGTTTACGCCATACAGATCAAGGTTGATGTTGCCGTAAATAGTTGGATTGGTTTGTGACATCACAATCCGATTGACGGCTTCAGGAATCTCCGATTCAGATACCCGTGTGCCTGTCGTAATGCGTTTTACGATCTCATCACGCTTTGGATGTGAATACAGACGGGCATATAGTTCACTTTTAGTGATGTAGTAGGTTTGAACAAGGGCTTCTTGCCTGTCTGTATAAGAAATATCTTCACGCAACACCCCAATAGAATCAGGTTCAATCAGGTATGGGTTAATACCGTTGTTGTAAACGAGCTTAACAAAAGTGGTGTTGTAGCACAGCGCCCATGTCAAAGCAGTCGAGAAAACCTGGTCTGCATTGGAGTTCAGCCACTCATCGTTGAGGGCTTGGGTTAAGCGTGGTGTCTTGCGTTGCTCTGCATCATTAACAGATGCGCCTAATTGAATAGAAAACCGTGTGGTTTCAGAGCTGTAAAGAAAACTGGTTAACTGATCTAAGTGAGGATTGATCTTGTTGAAATACGCTGGTGGTTCTTCAGGACCTGCGCCAAACAAATAATAAGCCCGCTGAGTGGTGTAATCACCTTTGCGGGCTTCTTTCGATACCGAACATTTTGCAATGAGATCTAAATAAAAATCTTCTCTATCTTCAGGTGAATTAGGTATTCTCATCGCTTAATCTGTAAGTTATCAGGATCTCTCATTGTAGAGCTTGGATCAATTGTAGGTCCTTTTATAACTCCAGCTTGTTGCGGTGTCAAGCCTACTTGCTCATCTCTCACAGGTTTAATTGCACCACCTCTGAGAAGGGATTGCATATTCAATCCTTGGAAGCCTTGCGAACCACCTCCCCAGATAGCAGCATCGCCTGGGCGGGCTTCTTTGGGCGCTTCGGGTTGCGGGATAGGTTTTCTGGAGAGCTTGTCTTTGTCAACGCCTTTTTTGCGGGTTGCGTACTTTTCGGCTTCTGCGTATTCTTTTTCGGTGAACTTGTTTTTCTTGGTGAGGAAGCCTTCTTGGTGTTCGCCTTCACGGGTGGTTTTGATGTCTGACATTCCGAACTCGATTGCGAGTTGTTTTGTGGACTTGTCCGTGAACTTGGTTTTGTTGCTGATAAGGTTAGGAGCTTGCAAAAATACGACCATAACTTCTTCATGACAATCCTTCATTGGACATTGTGGTTTACGGGATTCAAAATACCCATGCTTCGGACATTTGTAATCATTTACTACTGCCATTGTTATCTCCCCTTCAATTGCTCGTCAAGTGTTAAATCTGAATAATCATACTTTGGTTTAATACCCATGTTAATCTTAATCTCACCATTAACCAATGTCAATTTAGATGATTTTTGCAACACAGGCTTTGCTTCTTTGCGATATTGAACGAATAAAGTTCGATCACGGTTCTGCATGATGGCTACTTCACCCCGAATCCACTCTTGATAGGCTTTAGATACCCGTCTTTGCACATATTCCGTCATGGGTTCGCTTTCATTGATAAAAACATCCCGAATATGGGCTACAGACAATCCAGCCAAGTCAGCAAAGAGTGGAATACTGATACCACGCTCTTTATCCTTTAAAAACCGTTTAATGATGCGTCTTAGCTCTGATCTAGGATGGATTTCCAGTTGAGTTGCCATATACGCCTATTCTTTTAAGGTAATCCGATACATTACGCCCTACTGTAAGCTGTTCAGGGGTAAAGTCATCCTGGACACGGGATACTTTGCGGGTTAGCTTCTGGGCTATTAGCCTTGGTTGCACTTGTTCAGCATACGCAGCGCAAGCTAGGGCAGTAGCAATTACCCGATCATCCTTGTTGCGACCTGACGCTTCGATAGAGCTACCATCACGGATAGTGGTTTTCATCTCCTCAATGGTGTCCATATCCCAGATGTCTAACATCCCACGCTCAAAGTAATCCTTCATGTAGGTGAGCATCCGCTCTTTAGTCGCTGCGGTAGTCATCCAGCCAATCGAGTTAGATAGCCCACCAATGGTGTCATTTCTGCGCCAGATGTAGTTTTGCATATTGCCGTACACATCCATGAGGTCTTTACCCAACGCTGTACCCATTGCAGCAGCCTGACGCTTGAGATTACGCAGCTCATTGATGACCGCCTGACCTGGACCATTGATCTCCAAGTTCAATGTGGAGTTTTTGTAAGCACCAGCAAGGTGAGCAATCACCCAGGCAAACTGATAAGTGTTCATTTCAGAGGTGGCA
>Ga0208875_1000405_pt1 | contig 14520 bp, 21 predicted proteins | sample CryBogCBH25Aug08_FD_184612 | JGI IMG/M metagenome (GOLD analysis project Ga0208875, IMG submission 184612) | Freshwater microbial communities from Crystal Bog, Wisconsin, USA - CBH25Aug08 (SPAdes) (version 2) | ecosystem: Environmental > Aquatic > Freshwater > Lake | place: Crystal Bog...
ATTATAGCAGGGTATAAATGCGGAGATCGTATAAAGGTATTACCCAGGTCCCCCCTGGAATCTGTGTTTCGATTACACAGTCTCCGCTCCAAAACGACGAAACTTAACTATGAAAAAGGAAATATATAATGGCTACACCACGTAAGACACAAATTGAAAAGATTGAAAACGTCCTCCTCCGCCATACGGCAACACCTGGTATCACAGCGGATTCCATTGCTAAGTTGGCCCGCGTTCCTCGTGAGAATGTTGGCAAGCGTGTTTCCGACCTTCGTGAGTATTACAACATTTATACCAACTACCGCAATGTTGACGGTAAGCGCACGGCTTTCTATCGCCTTGCCCAGTAATACTTTCTAAAAGTATGCTATATAGGGATGTGGCACCTCGCCACGTCCCTTTTCGTTTATGGAGAACATTATGGAGATCAAGATATCCACAGAGGAGCTACGCTCCAAGAAACTATTTGTGGCCACGCCGTGCTACGGAGGCCAATGCTTCGGTTTGTATGCTAAAGCCTGCCTCGACCTTCAAGCAACCTGTATTCAGTATGGTATGGAATGCCGCTTCTCATTTATCTTTAATGAGTCCCTTATCACCCGGGCCCGAAACTATCTTGTTGATGAGTTCCTCCGTTCAGGTTGCACCCATCTATTGTTTATTGACTCCGATATTCAGTTCAATCCACAGGATGTCCTTGCTCTATTGGCTCTTGATAAAGATATCATTGGTGGTCCATATCCAAAGAAGTCAATCAACTGGTCAAACATTGTCAATGCAGTAAAACGTAATGCTGATAATAAAGATTTTAATCCTGGTATGCTTGATGGTGTTACGGGTGACTTCGTGTTTAATCCAGTTCCTGGTACTACATCTTTCAAGGTAACCGAACCAGTTGAGGTTATGGAGATTGGTACAGGATTTATGATGGTAAAGCGTGAAGTATTTGAGAAGTATGCTGAAGAGTATCCACACCTTCATTATAAGCCAGATCACGTTGGTCAGGCCAATTTTGACGGTACACGATATATTCATGCTTACTTTGATACTGTTATTGATCCACAATCACATCGTTATCTTTCTGAGGACTATATGTTCTGTCAAAATGCTCGCGCCATTGGTGTCAAAGTATGGCTATGTCCTTGGATGAAGACCACACACGTTGGTACATATGGGTTCCAAGGTGACCTTCCAGCAGTAGCAGCATTGAGCGGTAATTTGCGGTGATAATCGGCATTGTCGGTTACATTGGTTCCGGCAAAGGCACAGTAGGTGACATTCTCGAAAGAGATTATGGTTACAAAAAGTTTGCCTTTGCTGATGCTCTAAAAGATGCCGTGGCCTCCATCTTTGTATGGCCACGGGGTCTTTTGGAAGGTGATAGTAACGCTTCACGGGCCTTCCGTGAACGTGTTGACCCTTGGTGGTCCAATAAACTTGGATACGAGGTTACGCCTCGCCTCATTCTACAAAAAATGGGTAGTGAAGCTTGCAGAGACAATATAGCAGATAACATCTGGATTGCAGCCTTAGAGAAACGAATACAAGGATATCAAGATGTGGTTATATCCGATACTCGTTTTCCTAATGAGATTGATTTTATTCGGAGTGCCGGCGGCAAGATTATCCGTGTAAAAAGAGGTAATGACCCATCACCAGAAGAACTTTCCAAGATGCATATATCAGAGACGGCATGGAACAACTATATTCCAGATATTATTATTCACAATGAAGGAACAGTGGATGAACTTAAAGAAAATATAAAAAATATCTTGACACAGAAAGAAAAAGATGTTAGTATATATTACAGTTTGACAATATGAGGAGTATAATATGAAGTTTAGTGATAAGACATTGGCAGTTCTAAAGAACTTTGCCTCAATCAATAGTGGTGTGGTTCTAAAGTCAGGACAAACCCAAAAAACCATTTCACCTGAGAAGTCCATTCTTGTTGAGGCAACTCTAGAAGATAACATTCCATCTGACTTTGGTATCTATGACTTGAACCAGTTCCTTGGTAATGTTACAACCTTAAAGAATCCTGAGTTAAACTTCTCTAAGGATAATGTTACGATTGATGATGGAGAGTTTTCTCTTACATATCTTTCCTGTTCACCTAATCTAATCATTTCACCTCCAGATAAAGAGTTGACACTGAAACAGGTTGATTGTAAGTTTTCTCTTACTAATGCCGTTCTACAGAAACTCCTCAAGATTGCTACGATGAACTCCTTACCAAATCTTACAGTTGTTGGTAAAGAGGGTGAACTTCGTCTAAAGATCCATGAGAAGGCTAATGATACATCTAATCATGGTTCGGTGAAGATTGGTGACTATGCTGGTTCAGATTTTGCTGCTACATTCAAGACAGAGAACCTAAAGTTGCTTCCTGATGATTACAATGTGGAACTACAGAATGGTGCCTTTGCAATGTTCGTGAATGTTGCTGGTAATCTGAAATACTTTATTGCATTGGAAACAAAGTGATGCCTAGCAAAATCTATGATGTGTTATTGATGGTCTTTACAGGTGCCACCATCATTGCATTTGTTTATGTGATTGCTAACAATGTTGCTCTCCATGAACTTTATATCCAAAAATGTAAAGATGGTGGCGGTGTTGCCGTTGTAGCGGCGAATGGATATGTTTGTGTTAACCCTAGCGCAATAATTGAGGTGGACTAAAATGAGTATGATTGGGCATAACCAGCAGCAACGGTCGGTTCAAGGCCTTACAGAAGAAGATCGTAAGATCCTCCGTAAGGCAGTTATGGAGATGAATGACTCCATGACCCGTGTTGGTGCTGAAAGAGAACTACAAAAAGAAACTACAAATGAGGTTGCCGATAAACTCGGCATTGATAAGAAGTTATTCCGCCGTATGTCTCGGGCATACTTCAAGGCCAACTTCAAAGAAGAGGTCCAAGAGAATACGGACTTTGAAGAGTTTTACACCACTGTTATGGAAAAGACGGCATCTTAATGAGTGAATATTTGCTATGTGAAAAATACCGTCCTCATAAAGTTGAGGACACAATCCTGCCACATCGTCTAAAGAAGGTGTTTCAGGATTATGTGGCACAAGGTGATATACCTAATCTAATGCTAACTGGTCCTGCCGGTTGCGGCAAGACCACCATCGCCAAGGCCATGTGTGAAGAACTTGGTTTAAACCATCTCTTTATCAATAGTTCTGATGAACGTGGTATTGATACACTACGAACCAAGATTAAAGGATATGCCTCTACCATTTCTCTTACAGGTGGTCGTAAAGTTATCATTCTAGACGAGGCCGACTATCTTACACCAGAGGCGCAGGCAGGCCTGCGTGGAGCAATTGAGGAGTTTAGTGAGAACTGCTCCTTTATCTTCACCTGTAATTTTAAGGCAAGGTTGATTGAGGCACTACATTCTCGGTGTGCCGTTGTTGACTTCTCCTTGAAAGGTGATGAAAAATCCAAGATGGCCTTGGAGATGTTTAAACGACTAAAAACAATACTAGTAACAGAAGGGATTGAATACGATGCAGACGTATTGGGAAAAATTGTTGCAAGGTATTTCCCAGATTATCGAAGGACTCTTAACGAATTACAACGTTATTCTTCTGGCGGATCTATTGATGCTGGTGTTCTTGCTCAGGTTGACAATGTAAGAAAACTGGATGACCTGATTAAGGCATTAAAGGAAAAAGATTTCACTGCCATGCGTAAGTGGGTTGTCTCCAACTCTGATGTGGATCCAGCAAGGATTTATCAAGATATTTACGATGGAATGAATACATTTCTTAAACCTGAATCCATCCCATATGTGGTCATTACAATTGCAAAATACCAGTATCAACAGGCCTTCGTTTCTAGTCAGGAAATAAATCTAGTCGCAGCATTAACGGAAATTATGGTTGAGGCGGAGTTTAAGTAATGGATGTCTTTAAAGAGATCATACCTTCCATTCAGCAAACTAAAAAAGACCTATCTAACGAAGAGGGGTTTACAAAGAGTTACCTACCCTTTATAGTTAATAGGTCTCTGTCATTTCATTACGATTGTGTGATGCAGGTGAATGAGATGAATAAGTATCCTGGATTGAATAGCAAAATGCAGTATGACTATCTCTTCAATTCTATAAGAGGTTACAAGAGAAAGTTTGAACCTTGGCAAAAGTTATCCAAAAATGAAAATTTGGAAATTGTAAAAGAATACTTTTGTTATTCCAATGAGAAGGCGAAAGATGTTCTATCATTACTTTCGGAAAAACAGATTAATGTTATAAGAGAAAGTCTGAATAAAGGTGGTATAAAAAAGAAATAAAATGTTTCTTTGAAAAAACCTTTTTGCCTAAATAAAGGTAGAAAGGATGCTATTATGACTAATGTAATAGGTTATAATCAACTGCCTGATAGAGAAGAGTTTGTTGATCTATACATAAATCAAGGTAAGTTACAGAGAGAACTTGCTGAAATATATGGATGCGGAAAATTAAGAATCCGTCAATGGATAAAAAAATTTGGATTAGAAACTAGAATACAAGGTGGAGGTAACAATAGAAAATATGATGTAACAAAAGAACACTTGTTATATTTGATAAACAATAAACATACCAATGATGAAATTGCTGATCTTTTAGGGATGTCTAGAAGTAATGTAGCAAGATGCCTAAGTTCATTCGGCCTAAAGAGAGAGTTAAATATACCAGAATATCAAAAGTATGCGAGAAAGGTCAGATACCTTACAGAAACCAATTATGCTAAATACAAAGAGATCATAAATCCTGATGACTATCCAAGAACATTATGTGGTGTGGATGGTGGTTATCAATTAGATCACATACTTGGTGTAAGAGAATGTTTTGATAAAGGTTTGTCTATTGAGGAATGTTCTAGTTTAACAAACCTTCAAATGATACCTTGGAAAGCAAATCTCCAAAAAAGAAAAATGAAGGGTAAAACTGATGAATACTGACGATATTTTAAAGGATTTTATTGAAGTGAAATTGCCAGATCCACAAGCCTTTTTAAAAGTTAAAGAAACTTTGACTCGCATTGGTGTTGCTTCCAAAAAAGACAAAACACTTTATCAATCAGTCCATATTTTACATAAACAAGGTCGTTATTTCCTTCCGCATTTCAAAGAAATGTTCATGTTAGACGGTAAACCTACTGATTTCTCCGAAGAGGATAGAGGTCGCCGTAATACTATCGCCAACCTTTTGGCAGAATGGGGTCTTGTAAATCTTGTTGATAAGAACAAGAGTGCTGATCCACTTACACCTCTAAATAGAATCAAAATTATTTCATATGGCGAAAAGAATGAATGGAATTTGGTCGCTAAATATTCTCTAGGTAAGAAGAGATATCCAGACCAAGAATAAACTGGAGTATATTATGACTACATTGAAAATATTTAAAACACATCCATCAATAAAGTTACCAGCAAAACAGACCACACAGTCAGCATGTTTTGACTTGTCTTTCCAAGGTTACGGTCATAACACATACGAAGGTTATAGCCAGCAGAATAAAAACTTTAAAAGACCTATGAATAATCAAATTGTTATTCAACCTGGTGACCGTGTTATGGTTCCTACCGGTCTTATCATGGACATACCAGAAGGTTTCTCCGTGCGCCTCCACGCCCGCTCCGGTGCGTCCTTAAAGCAAGGACTGGTTCTAGCTAATGCTGAAGGTGTTATTGATTCCGACTATGTTAATGAAGTTATGGTTCTTGTTTATAACATGTCACAGAACCAGATTACTATTAATAGTGGTGATCGCATAGCACAGGCAGAATTGGTTGAAGATATTAAATATTCTATAGTAGAATCAGCGACAAGACCTGGTGTTAAGACTAATAGAAAAGGTGGTATGGGATCAACCGGTGTATCATCGGATGGTCCAACAATAATTATTAAGGTACAAGAACCACCTCCAGTGGTTCCAAAAAGTAAAGACAAAAAAACTCCTATTAAAAAAGCAATTGCTAATTCTGAAATACCTGAAAAAAGAGGTAGAGGAAGGCCTAAAAAATAATGTTTCCAATACACCTATCAACTATGTTAAGAATGTGTGGTGCGATAACTCTTCCTGGTCAAGCTTCAGGTTTAAGAGTTATGATAAACAATTTGATACCAGCAGTAGAAGGTGATAGAGATAGTCATGATAATTTAGGTATGCTTATTAATATATTGCAACATAATGTATTAATAGGAGGTATGCCTGCTATTCCTTCTATTGTTAGCGGAGCCGCACCTGACATTCTGGGTATCATACCTCATGTCCAAGGATTTCCTATTCCTATTGGAGGTTCACCTAATGTTATGATAGGTCAAGGTAGTATGATGGCTATGCTTGGTCTAGGAACAAACTTTCAAGTAGGCGAATTACTTTCTATAGGACAGCAAATTATTGGAACTATAACTTCGGTTACTCAAGTTAGTAGTTCATCTTCTGTTTTGAAAATAAATAATCTCAGTCCAGGAGTATCTGTTTCACCAGGTCAAACTGTGGTTGGAGATACATCAGGAAGCACAATGAAAGTTTCAGTTGTAGCTGACAGTAGGCCAGGTTCATATCCTTCTTTTACGGATGTTTCTAATACCAGCTTTAGTAATACAACTACTGGTGGTGTAACAGTTACTACTACAGTTGATGCTATTGTGATAGACACAGGTGAGAATATAGTATTACAAGATTATTTTGATTATTATCCTTCAATTAATTTAACCGCAGCATTGGTGACAACATGACAGTATCTATTAAAAATATGACAGCAACGTGGTCGGATCCGGCTAATACTTCTTATACAGCAATTGGTATGAATGTTAATGCACCTTTTGGTGCTAATGCAAATTCAAAGATATTGAATCTGGAAGTTAATAGTTCATCAGTCTTTAGTGTAAACGGAGACGGTTCTTTTCAGGCAAACACACAATATGGTGGAATAGGAAGCTATATTATGCATAGTGGATTACCAATTGAAAATTTCCTTGAAATGTTTGCCGATAAAAATGCTTATGGTGGTGCAACTTTTTCTGGTTCAGGTATAGGTCAGAGCGGAACATGGAGAATGATGGGTTATACCACTTATAATATAGTTAATGGTGATATTAACGAAACACATGTTCTATTTTTGACTGTAAGAATCTCTTGACAAGACCATAAACTTTACTATATAATATATGTGAATGTTTCCAGGAGGATTCATTCACTTTATTCTCGCTAACTATAGGAGAAAACCATGACTAAAGAACATCTAATATTTGATCCATTTTCCTTCGCTGGTGGTATTCCTAAAACTGCCATTGGATTTGATACAATCCTAAAGCGATTACAGGAAGCAAGTGAATACGCTCCAAAAATCCCATCATACCCTCCATACAATATCAAGAAGGTCGACGATGAACATTTTGTTATCGAAATCGCCCTTGCTGGTTTCGGAAAACAGAACCTTGATATTGAATTGAAGGATGATGTTTTGACGGTTTCTGGCCGCTTAGAGAATGATGATAAAGACTACATTTTCAAAGGTATCGCTGACCGTGCTTTCACTCGCCAATTTACACTTGCCGACACGGTCGTTGTAAAGAACGCGGAGATGGCTAATGGATTACTTAAAATCTTTCTTGAACGATTTATTCCCGAGGAGAAGAAGGCGAAGAAAATTGATATCTTGGATCCGTTCGGGGTCGGCGAGGCGACGAGACAGTTCCTCACAGAGGCAACGGCGTTTCAAAAGCAGCTTGCTGGAGAAAAGACAGGTAAGAAAGTAGCCTAAGTAAGTATAACATGGCCGGGACCTCTGATATTAAGTCCCGGTCTTCTTTATAGGATGTTATGATGAAACTTGTGATTCAAAAACCCGTAACGGTTATTACCCCTACTATTGGTTCTCCAAAACTAAAAGATGCTATTGAGTCGGTAACAAATCAAACCTACAAGTGTAAGCATCTAATTGTGTGTGATGGACCGGAATACTTTGATAAAGTATATCCTCTTGCTGTTGTTGGTGCTATCCAATTTTGTGTAACACCAGAGAACACAGGCAAAGGTAGTCAAGGTTTCTATGGTCATCGTATCTATGCCGCATACCCACACCTTGTAAACTCTGATTATATTCTATTCTTAGATGAAGATAACTGGTATGAACCTAACCACGTTGAGACCTTAATTGAAATTATTGAAAAGAAAAACCTAGATTTCTCCTATTCTCTTCGCAAGATATTCGATCCAGAAAAGAAATACCTATGTGATGATAACTGTGAAAGTCTTGGTAAATGGGAAATCTATATGTCCCGCAATTCACCACACGGTAGACAATATCTTATTGATACCTCCTCATTCTGTTTTAAAAGAGAGTTTATTGAAAAGACATGTCATTATTGGCATTGGGGATGGGGTGGTGATAGACATTTCTTCTATTCTGTTAAAGATACCGCCAAGTATGATACAAACGGTAAACATACGTTATGTTACCGATTAGATGGTAATCCCAATTCAGTAGATGAAAGATTTTTTAATACAGGTAACAAGATACAAAATGATTATTATCAAGGAAAGTTTCCATGGCAAAAGATTTAATTATAGGTGTAGTTGATAATTATAAGTGGGACAAGATACAATATTGGGCTAACTCTATTAAATCCTCCGGTTTTGATGGCCATAAAGCATTAATCATCTATAACATGGATGCTGAAACGGTAGCAAGACTTGAAGAAGATAAGTTTATTCTTATAGGTGCAGGTAAATATGATAAAGAAAAAGGTTTTACCTATTCACATCCTTCAGATCGTATTATGGTGGATCGTTTCTTTCATATTTATAACTTTCTTAATCTTCTTGCTTTTCCTGAAGAGGTTAATAATGTAATTATTACTGATGTTAGAGATGTAGTATTCCAAGACAATCCAACTAAGTGGTTGGATGTTGCTGTTGGTAGTTTTGAAATACTTTTGGGTTCAGAAAACTTGAAATATAAAGACGAGCCTTGGGGTGCTAATAATATAAAGCAATCCTTCGGACAGTATTTTTATGAACAGATGGAAAACGAGGAGATATTCTGTGCCGGTGTTATTGCTGGTAAATATGCTTCACTAACAGATTTTTGTCTTAACCTTTGGTTAATTTGTAAAGGTACAAATCCACAGATTCCTGGTGGTGGTGGGCCAGATCAAGCTGCACTAAACATACTAATTAGCATGGAATATATGTCATATATAACTATGAGAACAAATCCTGCTGATGGTTGGGTGGTACACGGTGGTACTTCTATAGATGCTGTCCGCGCTGGTTCAGGTGGAATCGGTCAAGCATATAAACAAAATCCTCAAATGGACTTACCTTTCATACATGATATAGTGTATGATGTTAATGATAAAATTATTAGAGCAAACGGAAATAAACTTTCAATTGTTCACCAGTGGGACCGAGTTCCAGAATGGAAAACACTAGTAGAAGAAAAATATGGAGATTAAAATGGCATTAAGTGAAGATGACTTTAAGACTATTGCGGAACTTGGTGATAAGTGGCCGTATGATTGGGTATCAGTAAAAGGATTAGCACCTTATATTAAACGTCAAGGTGAAAGTGTGGTTGGTATTGAGATTGGTACATGTCGTGCCGAGTCTACAGCATTTCTTTTAGAGAAATGTCCTAATATCACCAAACTTTATACAGTTGATCCTTATAAAGCATACAATGATTGGAATGGTGAGATTACACAAGACACATTGAATAAGTTTGAAAAGATAGCAAAAAAGAATCTAAAGCAATATGGTGATAGGTTTCAGATGATAAAAGAAACTTCTCTTGATGCTGCCACCAAAATTGCAGCAGAGTTTAAAGAACCACAATTTGATTTTATCTTTGTTGATGGTGATCATTCTTATGAAACAACATTAGCAGATTGTGAGGCATATTATCCTTTATTGAAGAAAGGTGGATTCTTTTGTGGTCATGATTACTCTTCCATTCAGGACGTTAATAAAGCTGTAAACGATTTCCGTGAAAAGAATAAGATTACAGCACCTCTTAACCTATCTACAAATTCCACATTTTTCTGGTATAAGTAATGAAGAAACCACTTAAACTTGGTTTCATTTATTCATTCTCCACGGCTGAGGGTTTCTTTATTGAGGCCCTTGGTCGTCGTTTTGATGTTACTAGAGATGACAAAAATCCAGATTATCTTATCTTTGGTGATTTGAATCCTAACCAGAGTTTCTATACAGATAGTCATTATAATTGGAATCAATATACTAATCCAAATATGGTGACAATAGCATACACAGGAGAGAATGTTAGGCCACCTTTAGATAAGGCACACTTTGCCATTACCTTTGACCATCTTAACTCTTCTAGACATTATCGTTTACCTTTATATGTGATTGATATGTGGGGTTCTGTAAGAGAAAAATGGACGAATGATTACTATCAGCTGGTTGATTTAAAACACGATTATGAAAAAGAATATGATGAAAGAAAGTTCTGTTCTTTTGTCGTTTCTAATCCTCGTCAAGAAATGCGTAATAATGCCTTTCATTTTATCAATCAGTATAAAAGAGTAGATAGTGCAGGTCCTCATATGAATAATATGGGTAGTGTATTGCCTAGGGATAAGATGCACTATAAGTTGGACTTTCTCAATCAATATCGTTTTAACATTTGTTTTGAGAATGGTTCGCATCCTGGATATGTTACCGAAAAACTATTTAATGCATTACAAGTAAAGACTATGCCTATCTATTGGGGATCACCCACGGTAGGTAGAGACTTTAATACAAATGCCTTCATCAATGCATCAGATCATGGTAACTTTGAAAACCTCGTAAAGTATATTTCACATTTAGATTCACCTACTGGTAAACAAGAGTACCTAGATATAATAGAGAAGCCGGCATTTAAGAATAATATTCCTAATGAGTTTACTGATATGAATAACTTATGTGACTGGTGGGAAACATTTGTAATGGGTGGTAAATGAAAATATTATTTGTAGTTCACCGTTATGCGCCATATCCTGGAGGAAGCGAATACTACACGGCTAACATGGCTGAAGAAATGCTTAAACGAGGGCATGAAGTGTTTGTTTTGGCACCTACAAACCAAGGTGATTATAATGGTGTGAAGGTTTTGGATGATTTCTATTCATTAGGTGAAAAGTGGGATCTAATCATTGTCCATGGTGGTGATGTTCAGGCACAGAATATCGTTCATCTAAATGCTGATAGAATAAAATCTCCTGTTCTTTATCTAATTGTAAAACCAAGCGACAGTCAGATGTGTGTTCATGGTCTAAAACATCACCGATTCCTTGGTTATTCTACCAGCATGGATATTGACCACCTTAGAAAACATAATGTGTTAGAGAGAGGTCGCCGTATTCGTCATGGCATTGTTCCTGATTTACATCTTAGAGAAAGAAATAAGAAAAAGACCATCTTTGTTTCTGCCGGTGGTTTCTGGCCTCATAAGGCAATGGGACCTCTAGCACAGGCATTTACACAATCCAATATTCCTAATGCTGAACTCCATCTATATGGATATGGCGAAGAACACTTGATGCCTATAGAAACGGATAATGTTAAATGTTTCTTCGGTAAAGAAAAGACGGATGTTTTACTTGCTGTCTCTGCTGCTGATGCCTACATTATGAACTCCTATGAGGAAGGATTTGGTCTTGTCCTTTTAGAGGCTATGATGAATAAGACACCATGGTACGCCAGAGATATTGCCGGTGCTAAAGATATGTGCTATTATGGTACCACTTATAAAGACGAGAAGGAGTTAATGGAACTTCTACGTAATCATAAGATAGATGAAGAAAAGATTGATAATGCCTATAACTATGTCATGGCAAACCACACCATTCAAGATACCGTAAATGACATAGAAGATGTTTTATTGGAGACATTAAAATGATAGTAAGTATAATTGGTGCCGGCGGTCATGTAGGGTTTCCTTTTGCCTGTGTTATTGCTGAAGCAGGTCATACCGTGTATGGTATTGATATTAACCAAAATGCCGTTGATAAATTAAATGCTGGTATTATACCTTATGTGGAAGAAGGTGGTGAAGATATTCTTAAAATCAATCTGAAGAAAGAGAGAATCCTTTTTACCACCGATTTTGATTTCATAAAGGACTCCGATGTAGTTGCCATTATGATTGGTACACCAGTAGATGGAGAAGGTAATGCCCGTCTTGATGATCTTTTTAATTTTGTTGATGATACTCTTATTCCTAGAATGAAAAAAGGACAGTTGATTGTCCTTCGTTCTACAGTATCACCAGGAACGACAGAGGTTCTCCGTAAGCATATTGAAAAGAACCATGGTTGGGTAGAAGGTGAGGATTATCATCTTGTATTCTGTCCTGAACGAGTGGTTCAAGGCCGTTCTATTATTGAGACAACAAAACTTCCACAGATTGTCGGAGCTTTTACACATGAATCATTTGTTCTTGCTTTTGATTTTTTCAAAACATTTATTAACAATGAAGTGTTTCAATTAACACCAAAAGAGGCGGAACTTGGCAAACTAATGACTAATATGTATCGTTATGTCACCTTTGCCTTTGCTAATGAAATGTGGATGATTGGAGAAAAGCATGGTGTGGACATCGACAAAGTTATTGATGCATGTAACTACGATTATCCTAGAATGGCAGTGCCTCATCCAGGACCTAATGTTGGAGGCCCTTGCTTATTCAAAGACGGCCGTTTCTTGCTTAGTGACATTCCCTTTGGTGATCTTATTAATACTAGCTTTCTTATTAATGAAGGTATGCCAGATTATGTGTTTAATCGCATTAAGGATATCAATCCGAACATCGAGAAGGTCCTTATTCTAGGTGCTACATTCAAGAAAGACTGTGATGATACTCGCAACAGCCTTTCATATAAGATGGTTAAAGTATGTAAGAAACATGGTGTGCAATCTGATATGTGGGATCCTTTTGTTGAAGAAAATACATGTATGATACCTCAAGAGGCTGATGCTATTATTGTAATGACACCACACACAAATATGGAATCTGTATGGCCTCTAGATTGGTTTAGAAAAGATTGTATTGTTGCTGACCTCTGGAAAATGTATCCGGAAAGTAAACTAAGTAAGACAGGCATTTATAAAATTGGAGATGTGAAATGAAGGTACTCGTATGTGGAAGTGAGGGATCATTAGGTCAAGCAGTTGTTCCAAAACTTTTGAGAGATAAGCATATTGTCTATGGTGTTGATAACTTGGTTAGATACGGTGAACGCCTTGGTATTGCCGGTGAAGGATATGAGTTTCGCAAGGTAGACCTTACGGACCGTCCTTCTGTTGATGCTCTTGTGAAATCTGTCCAACCAGATGTTATATTCCAAATGGCAGCCAGAATATACGGCGTCGGTGGTTTCAATAAGTATTGTGCCGATATTCTTGGTGAAGATTTAGCACTACATAATAATGTCCTCAAGGCCGCAGTAGACCACGGTGTCTCCAAAGTTGTTTATACATCATCCTCTATGGTGTATGAGAACTGCCAAGGTACAGTTAAGGAGGATGATGTTGATCAGGTGATTGCTCCTTACACCGAATACGGACTATCAAAGTATGTTGGTGAAAAGATGTCTATTGCTTTTAAGAAGCAGTATGGTGTAGAATATACCATTTGGCGTCCATTCAACGTTCTAACGCCGTATGAGCGAACGGAAGGCCAGCAAGGTATCTCTCATGTATTTGCTGACTTTATGCATGAGATTATAGTCAAACGTTCCAATAATATTCCTATTCTTGGTGATGGTGAGCAGATCCGTTGCTTCACATGGATTGATGAAGTGGCAGAGGCTATTGCTACACATTCATTCTCCGCAAAGACGAACGGTCATGCTTTCAATCTAGGTAATCATGAACCAATCTCTATGAAAGATTTGGCACGAAGAATCCGTGTTATCGCAACCACTGAGTTTGGATGCCAGTTTGATTATGCTATGACCTTTGACCATAAACCAGGATATCTTAATGATGTTCGCCATCGCGTGCCTGATGTTACAAAGGCAAAAGAACTTCTTGGTTGGGAAGCAAAAATGAAAGTTAATGACAGTTTACGTCTTTGTATTAGGGATGCTCTAAATGGATGAAGTTAAACTCACAATAGAAAAATCAGATAAACTTATTCTGGATATTGGTGCTGGACCGCATCCAAAACCGGACTCAACGGAACGTATGGATATTCACCAGTGGCCAGGTACAACTAAAGTCCATGACCTTCATAACATTCCATATCCGTATGAAGATAATAGTGCGGAGAAGATTTATCTTGGTGATGTTGTAGAACACTTGATACACTTTGCTGTACCTGCTGTTCTTAGAGAAATCCATCGTATTCTAAAACCAGGTGGTAGGTTTGAGATTACTTGCCCAGATGTTATGTGGATTATGGAACGGATTGTTCATGATGACTGGAAAGAAAAGGCCAACGTTCCTTGGTTGAATACACATGAAGACCCTTGGGAAAATGCCATGGACTACCTGTTTGGTGGTTGG
>Ga0208875_1000406_pt1 | contig 14509 bp, 17 predicted proteins | sample CryBogCBH25Aug08_FD_184612 | JGI IMG/M metagenome (GOLD analysis project Ga0208875, IMG submission 184612) | Freshwater microbial communities from Crystal Bog, Wisconsin, USA - CBH25Aug08 (SPAdes) (version 2) | ecosystem: Environmental > Aquatic > Freshwater > Lake | place: Crystal Bog...
ACCTCATGGATCCAATATGATCTTGGCTCTAACACTAACGGCACCATTAAAATCGGTACCGATAACATCAACTTCTCTCAGACCTCTGCTGTTGGTAACCAGGGTACAACTGGTGCCCAAGGTACTCAGGGTGTTCAGGGAACACAGGGTCTACAGGGCACACAGGGTATTCAGGGCACCCAAGGTATCCAGGGTATTCAAGGAGTACAAGGTCCACAAGGAACCCAGGGAGTTCAGGGAACTCAGGGAATTCAAGGACTACAGGGTGTTCAGGGACCACAAGGAACTCAGGGTACGCAGGGCGTACAGGGAACCACTGGTATCCAAGGAACTCAGGGAACTCAGGGAGTACAGGGTACTCAGGGAACGCAAGGAATTCAGGGTACTCAAGGTATCCAGGGAATCCAGGGACGTTCTTACACTGGCGTAACCTCAACTACATCTAACACAATTGGTACTGGTTCACTAACCTTTGCCGTAGCAAACTCTGGCGCATTTGCGCTCGGTCAGTTTGTAACAGTTGCGTACACAGTAACGCCTGCTAACTATGTATCTGGTCAGATCACATCGATCACAACAGATACCAGCATTACTATCAATGCAACAAGCACTGGCGGTTCTGGAACATTCTCACAGTGGACAATCTCTACTGCTGGTGTTCAGGGTACAACTGGTTCACAGGGAACCCAAGGCACTCAGGGAATCCAGGGTATTCAGGGCCTACAAGGACCTCAAGGAACTCAAGGAGTTCAGGGTACACAAGGAACGCAGGGTACTCAGGGAGTTCAAGGAACTCAGGGTATTCAGGGAACCCAAGGTAACCAAGGAACCACCGGTACACAGGGTACGCAGGGAACTCAAGGCCTACAAGGTCTTCAGGGAACCCAGGGAACAACTGGTACCCAGGGTCTAACAGGTACCCAAGGTACACAGGGTATTCAAGGTCTCCAGGGACAATCTATCCAGGGTGTACAGGGTACGCAGGGTATTCAGGGTGGCGTAACAAACGCTCCAGTATTTACTACAACTGAATTCACCGCTACATCTGGACAGACAACCTTCAGCGTTACATATAACCCAGGTTATATCAACGTCTTCCTCAATGGTGTCCGCCTAAGCTCAGCAGACTACACGGCAACTAACGGAACATCTGTTGTTCTAGCAGTTGGGGCAGTAGCCGGAGATATCGTTGTTGTCCAGAACATCACTCTCGGTCTTGGTGCTCAAGGTGTCCAGGGTCTACAGGGTGTGCAGGGCACACAAGGTCTACAGGGTCTACAGGGTATTCAGGGTCTACAGGGTCAGATTGGTGTTCAGGGACTTGCTGTCGGAAACACTGCTCCAGCAAACCAAGGAATCCTCTGGCTTGATACCTCAGTAACTGGCGTAGTCGGTCTCTCATCAGCAAACTTCACTGCTAAGGGCGACACAATTGCGGGAACTGGTTCAGGTACTTTTGCAACAGTAGGCGTTGGCGCTAACAACACCTTGTTAGTAGCTGACTCAACACAAACTGCTGGTGTTAAGTGGTCATCAACGATCACTGCCCCAACAATTGCCTACGCAATTAACGCTCAGACAGGCGCTTACACAACAGCGCTTACAGATGCCGCAGCAATCATTACTGCAAACTCTGGTTCAGCCTTCACAATCTCGATCCCAACTAACGCATCAGTGGCCTACCCAGTAGGATCTTCAATCACGATTATCCAGACTGGCGCAGGACAGATTACAATTGCTGCTGTGACATCAGGTACAACTACGCTTAACTCAACGGGTGCTACCTCAGCTACTCCTAAGTTAAGAGCGCAGAACTCATCAGCTACCTGTATCAAGGTCGCTACGGATACATGGCAAGTAGTAGGAGATATCGTCTAATGCCAATCATCTTTGGAACAACGGCTTCGGGTGGAGATAAGTACTTCACCCCACAGCCACCTACTATTGGTACAGCTACTAACGTAGGCACATCTCGCGCCTACAACAATGGCGCGGCTACTGTTACATTCACTCCTTCAACATCTGGTGGTACAGCTACTAGCTTTACCGCTACATCTACACCTGGGTCATTTACAGGCTCAGCATCTTCTAGCCCAGTCACAGTAGCGGGTCTACAGAGCGCTACTTCTTACACATTTGCAGTTACTGCTACCGATGCTGAGGGTACATCTTCTGCCTCCTCTGCTTCTAACTCAATTACTGCTACTACAGTTCCACAAGCGCCTACTATTGGTAGCCCAAGCGTTCCTACAGGCCAGTCCTACGGGTCAAATGCCAACGTTTCTGTGCCATTTACCGCAAATGCAACTGGTGGATCAGCAATTACTAGCTATACCGTAACCTCTTCTTCAGGAAATACTGCAACTGGCGCTTCTTCACCTATTACAATCTCTGACACTGTTGGAACAGCGCGTACTTACACAGTAACTGCAACAAATGCTAATGGAACTTCAACCGCATCAAGCGCTTCTTCTTCCGTTACCCCAACTACAGTCCCACAAGCACCTACTATAGGCACCGTAACTGCAACTGCTGGCTCGGTTTCTATTCCATACACAGATAACGCAACTGGTGGCTCTTCTATTACCAACCACACTGTTACTTCTACTTCTGGAGTAACTGCTACTGGTAACTCTAGCCCAATTTCTTTAACAGAAACTGTTGCTGGAACATACACCTACACCATTACCGCCACTAATGCTGCGGGTACTTCCGCATCGTCTTCAGCTTCTAACTCAGTAACTATTTCATTCCCTTATGCTCTTGCACAAACTTTTAACTCTTCAGGTTCGTACACTGTCCCTGCTGGTAAGTCTAAGATTGCTGCCTTTCTATCTGGTGGTGGTGGTAACGGCGGTTCTGGAGCGTCTGGAGCCAACTTTGGTCCAGTAGGCGGCGGTGGTGGCGGAGGTTCACAATTTTTAGGAACTCAAGATTACGCAGTAACGCCAGGACAGGTTATTACAGTAACAGTAGGCGGTGTTGGGGGAACCAGTCTCCTATCAAATAACGCAAACGGCTCACATGCAATTTATGCATATGGTGGTAACCCTGGCGGAGGAGGAAACTCATCAACCAGAGTTGCTGGTACAGGCGGTGCTGGAGCAACCGCTCAGGCTGCAAGTGGCTACAACATCGATGCATACAATAGCGGCGGCACTGGTGGTTCTGGTGCAAACATGAATAACAATAACTTAAGTGAACAATGTGGTCATCCTGGAGGTGCGGGCACCAGCTCTAACAATATCTCTTTAACCTTAACTGGATTAGGCACAGTTAGTACATCTTGGGGCGGTGGAGGTGGTGGAGGAGGTGGCTCTGGACCAACGACTATTAGCAACGGAATCACGAGGACAGGAGGTGCTGGAGGAGCCCAGGGTAATGGAGGCGGTCATGGCGGCGCTGGTGGAAATGTTAACGGGGGTAACGTCGGTAACACTGGTGGTGTTGGAAGCGGTGCAAGTTTAATCGGTGCCGGTGGCGGTGGCGGAGGTGGCGGCACTACCCAAAGTTCTGGGTCTAATACCAACGGTGGAGCAGGTGGAGCAGGACAATCTGGTCAAGTAATAATTTATGTAGCGTAAGTAAAGTAAAGGAATAAAATAAAAATGGCTGAAGCAAACTACGCATTCATCAAAAGCGGTGAAGTAGTAAACATCGCTGTCTTTGACGACCCTAGCGATGAACTGCTTGCTATTTTTAAAGCAGAGTTCTCATTAAACGATATTATCTTGGCAACAGATAGAACTTCTATTGGCGGAACTTGGGACGGCACAAAGTTTTGGCCTAAGCAGCCTTGGCCTTCATGGGTAAAAAATGAAGAGACGGCTGAATGGGAAGCCCCAATCCCATATCCAACAGACGGTAAAACCTATGTATGGGATGAGCCTACCATTTCTTGGAAAGAGATCGTACTTTCTATTGCTTAATCTGATACCCTAGTGCCCTAATTAAGGAGCACTAAATGGAGATCATCTTTACCGATATACATAACCCAGATGGAGTACTAGAGAAGCCAAAACCGGCTAGTGAGTATATCCCTCAGTGGTATAAAGATGCTAAGGCCTACACCTCACCGGACGGTAAAAAAGCGCCCACTATGGATGGCTCCCCTATGGCAACCATTAAACGCTGCATGCCGCTATGGGACATGATGACTGCCGGTTACATTTTAGAAACGCCTTATGATATCTATGTGCGTCAGACCCCAGAAGGACCGTACTTCCAGTGGGGTATGATGGAAGCCGTTGCCTTTCAAGCTATGGAACAGTTCCAAAATCATCCCTACTCACGAGACATTAATTACGCCGTAAGAATCGTAATCCCGTGGTCAATTAAGACTCCTAAGGGCTGGTCTATTATGGTGATGGAGCCTCAGCATCATGAACCCGCACCTATTACTTGTGCCTCTGGCATAGTAGATAGCGATGATTTCTCTATCCCATTTAATATGTTCCTTAAGCTTCGTGACCCTAAGTTTGAGGGCATGATTCCGGCGGGCACCCCGTTTTTACAGATCATCCCATTTAAGCGTGAGGCGTGGGCCTCCTCACTAGGGGGAGATAAAGAACGTAAAAAGCACACGGCGGACGTTCATAAGTTTAATCGTGTATTCTTTGATCGTTATAAGAAGTTCTGGTGGAATAAGAAAGAGTACAAGTGATCATTACATTCACAGACACTATAGGTGTTCCTGAAGAATTTAAGCCAAAGCCAGCAACAGCATCTGTGCCTGACTGGTATAAAAACTTAGAGTCGTACATGTCTGGAGCTAAAAAACCAGATGGTCAGGGAATGACGACTGCAACTATTAAACGTTGTATGCCTGTATTTGATGCAATTGTTGGCGGTTATATTCTTTACACGTATGTAGATGTATATGTATCCCAACAAAAAGTTCAGTATGGTGATAAAACACATCACGAAGAAACTGGTGAAGATAGGCTTCTTACGGAGGAACAGATAAAAGAAAAGGGTTTGCCCTTAACCTCTCCCTACTATGAGTGGCCTATGTATAATCCTGTCAGTTTTCATCCACACGTGCAGGCGCCTGAGCTTCCTGGTAAAGGTAATAAGCACGAGTCTGTTTCTTACCCTAAATGGATTAACCCTTGGTCTATTAAAACTCCGCCTGGATACTCTGTTCTCTTTACACAACCTATGCATAGAGAATCGCCTTTTACTATCCTTGATGGCATAGTAGATACTGACCAATATAACGCGCCCGTTAATTTCCCTTTTGTTTTAAATGATTGGGGCTTTGAGGGACTTATTCCAGCCGGCACTCCTATGGCACAGGTAATACCTTTTAAGCGCGATTCTTGGCAGATGGAGATTGGTACTCAAGAACAGTTACAGGAACAAGGTAAAACTACACGCTTGCTTCGTACCCGCTTCTTTGATTCTTATAAGGCTCAATTTAGACAGCCCAAAGAGTATAAATAAGGGATAATAAAAGCGTCCTTCCCCTAAGCCCAGTGAGGTTCAATGTCTCAGATTAAGTACTACGACACTGGCTCCAGTCAATGGATAGCAGCAATCGTAGGCGCGCAGGGCGCTCAAGGCACTCAGGGTGTTCAGGGACTTGGCTATGCTCAATTGCAGGGTGTACAGGGCATTCAAGGCGTTACTGGCGCACAAGGAACCACAGGCCTACAAGGTATAACTGGCTCTCAAGGTACGCAGGGCTTACAGGGTGCACAAGGTTTGCAAGGAGCACAAGGCTTACAAGGTCTGCAAGGAACTCAAGGCCTACTTGGTACTCAAGGGCTTCAAGGTATACAAGGCGTTCAAGGACCTCAAGGGGTACAAGGAACCATAGGTGCTCAAGGCGTTCAAGGAGTGCAAGGTATTCAGGGAACAACTGGTATCCAAGGCTCACTTGGTGCGCAAGGAGCAACTGGAACACAAGGCTCTCAAGGAACCACGGGTATCCAAGGGCTTACTGGTTTCCAAGGTGTACAAGGTTTACAAGGTCTACAAGGTATTCAAGGCTTTCAGGGAACTACAGGTATACAAGGTAACCTTGGTGTACAAGGTATTCAAGGCTCTTATGCTTTTGACCCAACAGTTAGCTTCTTAATGCTAGGTGGGATGTAACTAAGCGCGGTTGTAGTCATCCTCTAAGCGCACGATGTCATCTTCACCTAGATAATCACCAAGCTGTACCTCAATAAATACTAGGTCCGACTCACCAAGATTCTGAATGCGGTGTGGGTCGCCCTTATCAATGTAAACAGCATCGCCAGTCTTAATGGCAGTCTCTTCACCTTCTAGAGTAATAAGACCATGGCCTTCAACAATAGTCCAGTACTCAACGCGCTGCTCATGAGTCTGATACGAAAGTCGTTGAGCAGGCTTAACGACAATACGTTTTACCTTATATGAACCATCTTCTGCTAGTACCTCGTAGGTACCCCAAGGGCGCTTTTCCATAGCGCAAGAATAGCAGAGTCGTGCGTAGTTACGCCAGGTATGTACAGGTCAGTGTTGTACACTTCAGGTATGAATTTGGTGCAACGTTCGGTACAAAATGGGGGTAAATTAGCCCCGCTTATCATTGAAAAGGGTTTGACCGAGGGCACGGGTCTAATGAACCCCTCCATCTTTATAGATGACGATGGCGACATCCTCTGCATCTTGCGCCACGTAAACTACACGCTATACCACTCTGAGCATATGCAGAAGTTCCCCTCTAAGTGGGGTCCTCTCTCTTACCTGCACCCAGAAAAAGACCAGCGCTTAGTCACAGTTAACTACCTTTGCCGCCTGGATAAAGACCTTAACATTACCGACTACTGCCAAATAGATACTTCTGAGTTAGATGTACCCGCAGTCTGGGAGTTCGTTGGTCAAGAGGATGCGCGCCTAGTCCAATGGGACGGAGACTATTACGCTATCGGTGTTCGCCGCGATACTAAAGAAAATGGCGAAGGTCGCATGGAGTACTCTAAACTAAAGATTGATAAGAAGAACTGGAGCGCTAAAGAAGTTAAGCGCGTTCGCATACCAGCACCAGGTAAAGATGATTCGTACTGTGAGAAGAACTGGTATCCCGTCTTAGATAAGCCTTATCACTTTGTTAAATGGACTAGCCCAGCAGAGGTTGTAAAAGCTGACCCAAAGAAGCCTAAGACTGAGGTCGCTATCCAGAAGACTAAGCGCGTGCCGCTATCTGATCAGCGTGGCGGCTCCCACCTAGTTCCCTATGGGGATGTCTACCTATCAGTAACCCATGAGGTAGGGCTATTTAAGAACTATATTAACCAGAAGGATGGCTTCTACCGCCATCGCCTGATTGTCTGGGATAAAGAGTTTAATATCATTGGAGTATCTCCAGAGGAGTTCTCTTTCCTAGATGCGCGTATCGAGTTTGCCGCTGGAGCCGCGGTATTACGTAAAGACTTACTGATCTCCTTTGGGTTCCAAGATAACTGCGCCTTTGTTCTGCGCGTTCCAGAGACTGTTGTAGAAGAGATGATTGAGGAGGCTAAGAACAGTGGACTCTATTAAATTTTTAATTGAGAGGGCTTCCTATCAGCCATTTAATCCAGAGACAAACTTTTGGATTGGTGAAGAGTACCTAAAGATAGATCAAACAGCTTCGGCAGTTTCTTTCTATCTGCGCGCTGCTGAGTACGGGCACGAGACCCACCCCAACATTGTTTACACATCTTTGTTAAGAATCGCCCTCTGTTTTGATAAACAGCAAGGACGCGGGCATAGCAGCGCTACTTCTATTCTTCAAGCCATCTCTTATCTACCTAACAGACCAGAGGCTTACTTTTATCTCTCACGATATAACGAGCGCATCGGTAACTGGCAAGAGGCCTATACTTTTGCAGAGATTGGGCTTACTCATGCTGGCCGACAAGAACCACTGCCAGTAGACCTTGAGTACCCAGGAAAGTACGCTCTTTTATTTGAGAAGGCGGTTAGTGGTTGGTGGCTTGGGCGCGATAAAGAAAGCCACGATATCTTTAAAGACCTACTTAATAACTACCCAATTGCTCCTGAGTACCGTAATGGAATTCTTTCTAACCTAAAGAACATTAAAAACTTCTCCGAGCAAGAAGATGTAGTTAATACTATGGAGCCTATTGTTGCTAACTACCGTAAGTACTTTGGTAAGAAAGCCAACACTATTGTAGATATTGGTACACGCGATGGTGATGACGCTAACTGGCTTAAAGAGCGTTTACACGCAACTAAAGTTATTGCTATTGATGCAAGTCCAAGCGCTTTTGAACTTACTAAAGAGCGCTACCCATGGATGGAAGCGCATCATGTGGCTGTCTCTGATTACGAAGGAGAGACAAAATTCCAACAGGTTATCTCTGATGATATCTCTGAGGTTGGATGCTCCTCTATCTATGCCGATAAAGTAGTTAACAATGAGCGCTTTAAAGGTAAAGTAAATGAAATCACTGTGCCTGTTACGCGCATGGATTCTTTATTAAGAGAGAACACCACAGGGCTTATCGACCTAGTTAAGGTAGATGTAGAAGGCTTTACTTGGGAAGTCCTTAACGGCTTTGGCCTGCGCCTAAGGGATGTAAAAATGTTTCATCTTGAGACCGACCATATAAAGACTCAGCCTAACCACAAGTCCCCAGAAGAGATTGCGGCCTTTATGGAAGCCAACGATTTCTTCTTAGTAGATAAGTCCTACGAGTGGGGTCCAGGTATTGAGGACCAAATTTGGATTAACAAAGACTACGTTATCTATCACAAAGAGGTGTTCAATTGATTCCACACGCAGTCCATCATAAGCCGGTAGAAGTGAACACCAAGATGTTCTTTGATATTGGCGCCAATAAAGGCGATGCTACTTGGGCGGCACTTCACCTTAAAGGTTTTAATAAGGTGATCGCTTTAGAGCCAGCGCCTAAAGTTTTTTACAACCTAGTCTTTAACTATAAAGATGACCCTAGAGTTATCCCTTACCGTTTAGCCGCCTCTGATAGCACAGGAAGTGTTGTAGATTTCTATGAGTGCATTGAAGACGGACTTTCTACCCTAAATGAGGAGTGGCTAACCGCAGACACGGCTCGATATAAGGGAAAGAAGTACGAGACTATCAAGGCAACCACAGTAAAGCTTGACGACCTTATCTATGAGTACGGCACCCCTGAGTTAATTAAAATTGATGTTGAGGGCGGAGAAGACCTAGTATTTGCTGGCTACACAGGAAAAGCTCCTAAGCTATGTTTTGAGTGGACGCTAGAAGATGTACCAAAGCATATTAAACAGTTAGAGCGCTTGAGCATGGTTAACGGCTATACCGAGTATGCTCTCCAATATATTGAGCATCACCTCGATGAACCCACTGAATACCGCCCTATTACCAAAGCCAGAGAGCTCCCTAAATGGATTAAAGAAACGGCTCCTGATTGGGAGAACGAGGGCTGGAAAGCGGCGGGATTGCGCCAAGCAGCTGACGCAGGGATGATTTGGGTACGCTAGTTTAGCCATACAAACAGGGTGCTAATAGGGATAATTTCTTTATAACCTTTAAAGGAGTCCCATGGCAACCGCTTATAAAGTCTTGGCTCAAGCCAACCCAGCTGCTACAACAGAGACGACCCTTTACTCGCCAAGCGGATCAGCCGCTGCCGTAGTCTCTACCCTAACTATCTGTAACCAGGCTAACTCCCCAGCCACTTACCGCATCGCTGTATGGCCAAATGGAACATCCTCTTCAGTCGCTAAGAGCTGGATTGTTTACGGAGCAACAGTAAACGCCAACGATACAACCGCGCTCACTCTTGGACTTACCCTAGAAAACGGAGCAACCCTCCGCGTCTACGCCTCTTCAGCTAACTTGTCCTTCAATGCGTTTGGGTCAGAAATCTCGTAATGTCAATTTCTACAGCTAATACCTCTGCAGCGAATCAATATAGATATCGCTATGTAGCCACGGGCGGAGAGACCTCTGTCTCTGGCGTGGACGCTAATGGTGCAACTATCTCTTACCTTGTAGGTAAAGAGCAGGTTTACTATAACGGCGCCCTTTTAGTCCGTGGTCAGGATTACACGGCCACTGATGGGGTAACCATTGGCTCCTTAGCCGCCCTTAAAGCGGGAGATACCCTAGAGCTAATTACCTTCTCAGCCTTTAACTTGGCAACCATCTCTGGCGCAACAATTACCGCATCAACTATTACCTATGCCATTAACGCCCAAACATCTTCATATACAGCCGTCCTAAATGACGGAGGCGCGGTTGTAACTATGACAAGTGCGTCCGCAAATACTTTTTCAATTCCCACTAATAGTTCAGTGGGATTTCCTATGGGTTCTTCCATTACTATTATCCAAGCAGGTGCTGGACAGACAACCATTCAGGCGGTCACATCTGGTACCACAACTGTAGCTTCAACTGGGGCAACTGCAAGCGCGCCTAAACTACGCGCCCAGTACTCAACAGCTACAGTATTAAAGATAGCAACAGACACCTGGTATGTCTTTGGAGACATCCTCTAGTGGAGGTAAGTAGATGACATCAGCTCGTTCCGAGGCAGCCTTAATTGATGCCCTTACCGCTAAAGGCGACCTCATTGCCGCCTCTGCTGCCCAAACCCCAGTAACCGTCTCAGTAGGAACTAATGGACAGGTATTAACCGCCGCTTCTTCGGCTGCTGCGGGTGTTCAGTGGACAACAATTTCAACTGTCCCTTACGCATCATCCTCAGTAGCGTCTAATATTACAGCGGTAGCTTTTAACAATTACTTTGTTAATACCTCTTCTACCTACACAATTACTCTTCCTTCATCCCCTAACTTGGGAGATGAAATTCGCGTAGTAGATGCCACAGGATCTGCGGCAACAAATAACATTACGGTCACACCGGCCGGAACTACAGGCTACAATTACATTCAAGGCTCAAACCAAAGCCTTATTGTTAACGTAAACTACGGAGTGGCCACTCTTCTCTTTACAGGAACCACTTACGGATGGAAGGTCGCATAAATGACAATCAACCTTAGCTCTCTAAGTGGAGGACTAAAGCCAACCACTGCTGAGTACAACTCAACTACCAATATCACACTTCCTGCTAACACCAACGAAGTTGAAGTCTTCCTTGTTGGCGCTGGTGGCGGCGGTGGCGGTGGCGCTACACCAAATAACTCCGATAGTGGTGCTGGAGGCGGTGGCGGAGGAGTTATTTCAAAACGTATAGCCGTAACTCCTGGAGGAAACTACACAATTACAGTTGGTAGCGGTGGTAATGGAGGAGCATATAACTCTGCTTGTTCTAACAACACTGCAGGAGGAAACGGCAACGCTGGCGGTTCTACTTCTTTTGGAAATTTAGCAACTGCTGCAGGTGGTGGTTATGGTGGAGGAGCACACCTAAGCGGGGGTAACGGCGGCAGTGGTGGCGGTGGTGGCGGATACGGTGCGGCTGGTGATTCAGTTGGCGGTGCAGGTGGCGGTGCAGGTGCTGACGCTCTTCAACTTACAGGTAGCGTTTTAGCGGGAAAAGGAAATCAGGGAGGCTCAGGTCAGCAGGGCGCTGGTCAAAACACTTCGTATTATGTTGCGGTTACGTCTGCGGTTAAGGGCCATGCTGGAAAAGGTCGTTGCGGTTTTGGTGGTGGTGGTGCGGGAGGCACTACCTATGCAACGTATAACTGTGGCGGCGGTGCTCCTGGAGGTGGCGCTGGGACTAACGGAACGGGTGGCGGTGGTGGTGCTGGGACTTCAACTTCTAATGGTGGCGCTGGCGGTAATGGCTATGCAAGAATTACGTATTGGAGTTAATGATGAGCGTACATTATGCATTTATTAAAAATAATCGTGTAGAAGATATTTACACTTTTGCCGCGGAAGACCAAAAAACAGCTAATGATGTAATAGCCACATTTGGCTATGACTCTGCTGTATTTGTTGGAGATAACATTCCAGCAAAACACGCGTCATATGACGGTACAACTTTTACAGCACCTACACTTGATTACCTTTATAGCATCGGTGTCTCTAACGAGAATCAAGCAATGTACGATGCTCGTATTGCTGAAGAAGCCGCTAAAGCTGCAGAAAAAACAACACCAACAGCTTAAGGATTACCTTTATAGGAGTGTAAATTGAGTATTCGTCACGCTAGTGAAGAGGGCTTCAGTTTTCCTCCTGGAAGTAAGCTTGAGCGCGGAAGCTCTATTTCGCGCCCAGAGTTTAAGATTAAAGATGTACCAGATGCGCCTAGCGCGCCTTCTGCTACAGATGTAGGCACTGGCCGCGCTCTTAATAATGGCGCGGCTACAGTCTCATTTACTCCCGCCCCTACAGGGGGTGCGGCTTCTTCTTATACAGTTACATCTAGCCCTGGATCATTTACGGGCACTGGCGCCTCTTCTCCTGTTACCGTTACAGGGCTACAAAGCGCGACCTCATACACCTTCTCTGTAAGCGCGGCTAATACAACTGGTTCTTCTGGATCATCTGGCGCCAGCGCATCTATTACCGCTACTACTGTCCCAGGCGCGCCTACTATTGGAACCGCATCTGGCGGAAGCGGTGGTGTTGTATCTGTTGCATTTACAGTTCCCACATCTTCTGGTGGTAAAACCATCACTTCTTATACAGCCACATCTTCTTCTGGGCGCACAGGCAGTGCTTCTTCATCTCCTATTACTGTAAATGAAACTGTTGCTGGCTCTTATACCTATACAGTTAAAGCAACAAATGGTAACGGGACTTCAGCATCTTCTTCTGCCTCTAATTCTGTAACGTCTTCATTCTCAGTTCCTATTACATATATTGTTGTTGCAGGTGGCGGCTCAGGAGGAACTGGTGGGGGCTGCGCTATTTACCGCGCTGGCGGTGGCGGCGGAGCAGGCGGACTGCTAACTTCAACAACCTCTCTTTCCGTAGGTACTACTTACACATTAACTGTTGGTGGCGGCGGAAGTAACTCTACATTCTCTTCTTTTACCGCCACTGCTGGAGGTGGGGGGGCTGGAATATACGGTGCCGCTTCTACTGGAGGCTCTGGTGGTGGTGCCGAAAGTACAAGGACTAGTTGTTCTGGTTATTCTAGTACGGGCGCTAACGGAATTGCAGGACAAGGCAATAAAGGCGGAGATATGGGAAATGGCGCTGGCGGTGGCGGTGGCGGTAGCGCTTCTGCCGGTGGTGCCGGCGGTGCAAATGCTGGTGGCTGTGGAGGTTCTGGCACTGCCTTTACATATTCAGGCTCAACTGTTTATTACGCGGGCGGCGGCGGAGGCGGAAGTTATACTTTTAATATTCATGCTAGTGGCGGCGTTGGCGGTGGTGGTGCCGGTTCTGGAGGTAGCGGTACTGGCGGTAGTTCTGGAGCACCTAGCACAGGTGGCGGTGGTGGAGGCGGCGGTTCCTGCGGAAGTTGCGGCAGAGGACACTCAGGTTATTCAGGCGGTTCTGGTGTAGTAGTTCTTTATTACCCTAATACTTATAACGATTTAACAAGTATTTCGAGCGGCCTAACCTACACGGGCCCAGTTAACGCTAACGGAAATAAAATTTATACATTTACGGCTGGAACAGGTACGGTGACAATCTAATGGCACATTATGCGTTCCTTGATTCTAATAATATTGTTACCGAAGTTATTACTGGTAAAGATGAAACAGAGTTAATTGAAGGACTAACCCCAGAAAAGTGGTATGGCAACTTCCGGGGTCAAAAATGTATTCGTACTTCTTACAATAGAAACATCCGCAAAAATTACGCCGGTATTGGTTACACCTACGATGAAACCCGCGATGCGTTTATCCCACCAAAGCCAGAAGGTAATTGGTCACTTAATGAAGAGACTTGTCTGTGGGAAAGAGTTAAATGAGCCGCGCGTATACCCCTGGTGGCAGATTTACATCTGACTTTGAGCGCGGATCTATATCTACAGGTATTACTAACGACCTAACAAACCCAGTAGGAACTCACGCTGAGTGGTGGCTTTATGACTCCGCTAATACCGCCGTAGACCCTATCTATGATGTGGGCGACTCTTACTACAACGGCTCAGGCGGCAAGATGTGGACTGGCCCTTACCAGATACAGGTTATTCGGGCGATCATCAAGCAGGGCGATACCAAAATTAGCCAGCAGGGTTTCTATAACGCTGACTATCTCCACCTAACCATTAACGCGTTGGACATTGAGAAGATAGTGCCAGGAACTATGGCTAATCCAGACTCCCGCGACCGCGATCGTATTGTCTGGAAAGGTGAAGTATTCCGCCCCTATAAGTCCCAACAAGAAGGTATTATTAGTGAGGACTTTATCCTTCTAACGGTTGATCTTGTTCAGGTCATGCCGGAAGAAATGGCAAACGACGTTCAATTCTCTCAGTACGCTAACTAAGGAGCCACATGGCACTCACACACTCGGTTGTTACTCTTAATGCCTCAACCGCAACCCTACTTAACAATGATCCTGCCGTAACTGTTGGCCCAGAAGTTCGTAACACCTGGCAGTATGGAAGCATCTCTATTCAGAACACAGACGCATCTATTGTTGTCTATG
>Ga0208875_1000410_pt1 | contig 14436 bp, 16 predicted proteins | sample CryBogCBH25Aug08_FD_184612 | JGI IMG/M metagenome (GOLD analysis project Ga0208875, IMG submission 184612) | Freshwater microbial communities from Crystal Bog, Wisconsin, USA - CBH25Aug08 (SPAdes) (version 2) | ecosystem: Environmental > Aquatic > Freshwater > Lake | place: Crystal Bog...
GACCATAGCCATTGCGTTCTGGTAAAAAACGAACAAGCTGAGACGATGAATATGCCGCTTCATTCAACGCGGGGGTTGTATTTGTTTCGACGCCGGGCTTCAGCTTGATCGTATTATGAGGCATCGGTTACCTCGTTGGCGAGGCAAAAGGTGCAGGAGAATAAGGCGTCCATGCAGCTGATTCAAATTTCTTGCGGTTCTCTTCGACCATGGCGCTTTTGAGTAGGCCCTGATATTGACTTTCATACGTTTGAGCCATGGCAGGATCATCGTTCAAGCGACCAAAGTTGCGTTGATAAGCCGAAATATAGATCATGGAAGCCATGATAAACATATCTGGCAGATAGACCGATATGTAGGTTTGTGTGTTCATGGACGACAAAGGCGCAGAACGCACGGTTCCTGTCAAACGAACGGAATAGGTCAAGTCCGGTATGGGACCAACGATCATATTTTGACTAGTCAAACCAGTTGTCGCAGAGTCGCCACCATAAACTGCGAAATATTGCGGAAGCCCTTGCGTTGAACCTGTGCCATATACATTTTGAATAAATTCTTTTCCAACGGGCAAAAGAGCAGAAGAGTTTCCTGAATTGTCAATTACTTCAAATGTTTCTATAACGACGAATTGAGAAGTCGGAATTGTTAAAGTCCCATTGCCTTGCGTAAAAGAATAAGATGAATTGCTGATTTGGGTTGACAAGAAGTCAAGGTCACGCTGCATCCGCAGTTCGGCATAGGAAATCATTTGGGGCAAAATGATCTGGAAGTTGGAATCCGTTGTCGGAACCACCGCCATTGTCGCTATCTGCTGGACGTAGGTGTTATAATCCATGTCTACACCATGTTAAATGCGGTTTGCTCGACTTCTGACACCCGACGGGACCAGCCTTTGCCAAAAGTACCATAAGTTGACAGAGATTGTAAGAAGGCTAGTCGGGCTTCGCATACCGCTGTAGCAACTTCACGAGCGTTTGCCGTTTCAAGAGCGCGTAACGTGGTGGGTCCGATTTGGCCGTCTGGATTGGTATTGAGTACCGACTGCAGGGTTTTTGCTGCGCGGGACGGACCCGAGTTAATGGCAAAATCGAAGACGGCATAGTCTACGCCTTCCGGCAGATCGTCGCCCTTAACCGTATCCCAATATTTGGCTTTGTACAGGGGCATGACGTCATTGGGCGTTAACGCCTTGATGTCGTCCTTAGTCACCGGATGGCCAACCCAAGCCTCCCAAGTTGCCTTAGTGCAGCCAAGGTTGGTAGCCCCGCCGGGGTCGGAAGGGTTATCAACGTATCCACCTTCGTTTTTAAGGACGAGGGCAAAGCATTGGGAGAAATTGGTGTTCACTGCTTATTCCCCAAAGAAGCGGTAAGAGCATCGGTCTTTTGTTTGGAGCCAGCGGAAGAGCCAAAATAAAAACCCATAACGCTAGTCCAAGCAGTCCCGAGCGTACCGATCAGCATCAAAAGGGCCTCGCCACCCGTGGCTGGAAGGCCAAAGTGCAGGATGTATGCAATGATGCCGAAGAACCCAAGAGTGACGCCAACCGCCAACACACGGGGGATCCAATCGCGGGTTGCAATTTGCATATTACGGGCTGAATCGCGATCCTGTTCAGAAATACGTTCCAAATCAATGTCCAACGATTTCATCTGAACCTTAAAGTCCGCGTCAATCTTTTTAAGTGCAGCTAGTTGATCGCCAGTAGGATTGGCAAGAGCCGACATAATGTCGTCCTCGGTGCCATTTTCATGGCCAAAAAGGGCATTTGATACAGCCTTAACCGCCATACCCGCGATAGGGCCACCGAGAGCGGTAGCGATAGTAGGGGCAACTGAACCAATCAATGGTCCAAAAGTTTTTAAAATGTCCATGTCATTTCACCGTTAGCATGAGAAAAACACCAATTGCAGCAATACCCAATACCAGAAAACCAACTATGCTACTAACCATAATTAGATCCTTTCTGGCCTCTTCCTGTTCCTTTAATGCAGCCGCAGCTTGACGAGCCGCCTCTTTACGCATTTCGATCACTTGCCGTTGAATGCCTTCCCATGCCGCAGGGCCGTATTGGCCAACAAACAAGTTCTTAACTTGAAGTTGCATATCAAGGGCTTTTGCCTTGACGGCATATATTTTAACGGCCTCTGCCTCAAACTCAGCTTGCGATTGAAACAGTTTTTTCTTGCGCGGCGTTGACGCGATCGTAACGATCTGACCCACTTTACCGAAAAGATTGCTTACTTTCTCGGCGGTCGCCATCATATCCTGACCAGCATCAACTGCGGACTTGATTGAGTTATATATCGCGGTTGCGCCAGCAATCAGGGTAAATGGATCCATAGTAACCTCAGAACGGCGGCGCTTGCGTTTGAATAACAGGTTGGGAAAGCTCGGTCACTTGCATAGCAATCTGAGACTCAACCCCTGCCATACTAATGCTTTGCGCCACCCACTGATAGGCCATAGCTTGCGTAATATCGGCATATGGAACAAATTCAGCGGGGTTGGGGGAACCAAGAATTACCGTTCCAGAGGCCGACGACGTGTATGTTCCGTCCGACCCTGTGCAAACCCAGTTGATCCCCGTCACGACGTTTTGAAGATTGTCGTAGGAAGGGTTAACAATAAATTGAGGAAATGACCAAGTGAATTGCATATTAATAATTACCAGTGTTAGTTGAAGGATAATAACGTCCTTTGCCCCAAATAATACGAACAGCACCGCCTCCGCCGCTACTTCCTTGACCGCCGCTTAATGGTGAACCCGCTCCTCCTCCATAAGAACCGCCCGGACCAACTTGGTTATTTTGTCCTGCACCACCATTTGATCCGCCAGAGCCACCTCCGCCTCCTGCGCCGCCATTACCATTAGAACCTTGACCAAGAATGCCTACGCCACCGCCGCCGCCACCGCCGTTATTAGTTGTTCCTCCATCCCAACCGCCGCCACCGCCGCCGCCGCCTGACCCAGATGCACCTGCGCCGCCAGCACTTCCATTTCCACCATTTCCGGTATAACCGCCACCGCCACCGCCGCCTGAAGAATTACTCCCCGGACTAGACCCACTAGCGCCCGTTCCTCCATTTCCACCTCCATTTCCAACATACCCCCCAGCAGTACCGTTTGCTCTTCCTCCAAAACCCGCAACGGTTGATGTATTAATAAAATAACTATTTCCACCATCATTACTTGTTGATCCGCCTGATCCAACAACAACAGTATATGATTGACCGGGTATTACAGTAATTGTTGCCCAACCTAATCCGCCGCCGCCACCGCCTGACCATGACGTTGACCCGCCACCCCCACCGCCAATTGCAACAACACTAACCGAACGAACATTAGCGGGTGCTACCCAAGAGTAGGTTCCGGGTGTTGTAAATGCGGCTTGGCTAGGTATTGGATTAGGATATCCATTAAGAAAACCAAACCCTTTAGCTGTTGCTGCACCGCGTGTAATCATTGTTGGCATATTTAGCCTCACGCAAACTGAGATTGTGATGCAAGAACGGTATATGTAGCTGACGCAGTTTTGATAATTGTATACGTATAAATATCAATGGAACTTGCATTTCCCAATGTCGGTGCTGATCCGCCTTGCCACTTAGGTGTAACAGATGCACCATCAATAGTTATCGCATTATTGTAGTAAGCCGTTGAACCATTGGTGTTCAAAAACGCTACTGTAACCGACTGCCCTACCGACAAAGCGGAATTAAGCGACGTACCGCTCGATGCCGCAAAATTGAGCGTAAAGTTGGCGGTTGAGTTGGAAGAATAATAAAGAACGGATTGGCTTGTGATGTAATAATTGATCGTGCCGCTCGTGCCGGATCCAACCACCGTAACCGTTTCCGAAATGTTATTGAGAAGCGCGGAAAACTGTGTTGTCGACGAGGCAAGCGTCAATTTGCCATTGACGGTCGTGGTGTTTGCGCCCGTTGAGCCAAGGGTCGTGTTGCCCGTGACGTTCAAAGTTGGCAATGTGCCACCTTGAAGAATGCCATCGTCGGCATAACGCACGTTTGTGCCGTCCGAATAAATTGATGTGTTGTAGCCTTGAGCAGCGGTAACGGTTGATCCACCGCCGCCGGAAGCCATGGTGACCGTGTATGCACCGCTGGTTGTATTATAAACAATCCAACGCCCTGCAATGCCCGAAGGAATGGTAACCGTAATGTTGGCGGAAATAGCCCCCGTTAACGTAATACGCATGGCTTGCGTTTGACCGGATCCATCCGTTGCAGGGCCACTAAGTGGTACGTTGGCGTTTGTTAAAGCGATTGAGGTTGTCCCTGCCATTTGGTTGTCAAGGATCGTTTCGTTTGCGTTGAGAGGCGTGTTCCAAGCCGACGAATTGTAAGCGGGTTGGTTTAGCGCAAGATTTGGAGTGCTCATGGCTTGTCCGCCTTCCCATCAAGTTTGTCGTAGATCCGCTGGAACATATCTTCAATATGCTTCATTCTCTGGTCCAAATCCACCTTGAGGACATATTCCTTTGGCATATTGGCTTCCAGTTTATTCAAATCACGTTGCAGTTCTTTGACTGCGCCCCATAATTCACGCAGGAACCACCCCGCCACCGTCAGGATTGCACCGCCAACTATGTCTATAAGGGTTTGGTAATCGGTCATGGGTGCGCGGCCTTATATGCGTCAAATTCTGCTTTAAGTTCTTGGATGGCAGCGACCAAATGCACGACAATTTTGCTGTAGTCCACGCCTTGATATTCTGGCTTACCGTCAGCATCTACGGCGTCTTTTGCACCGCTTACCGCCAATGGAATTACTACCTGCAACTCATGGGCAATGAAACCTTCACCCGCAGACTTGTCGCTAATCCAGTCGTAATTGATAGGTTTAAGGGCGGCTATGGTTGCCAAACCCGTTGTCATCGGCGTGACGTTTTCTTTCAAACGATAATCGGACGAAGTATTAAACAGAGTTGTAGTTGTAGTTGATTGAATTGATCCAACCACACCATTTGTTACGTTACCAAACCGCCAATGGTTCCCGGTCCCAGCAGCAGCAAATATACTGTAACAACCACTGCCATTTGGCGAAGACAAAGAAAGGCCGCTTCCACTGTACGTTGTGGCCCCCACCAGCAGATTGCCGGAAGAGTCTATACGTGCCACTTCTGATCCAGAAATCCCAAATTCCAAAATAGAGCCGCTCAAAAGCAACGGCTGATAAGAAGTAACTCCTGTATTATCGACAGCTTGAACTGCTGCGTAAGAACTATTTGTTATAATGCGAATGGCCTTTGTAGCGCCGTTCACTGTTAATGGTTGTCCGTCCGCAGCAGATACGTGCAATTTTGAAATAGGCGAAGTCGTCCCAATACCCACATTCTGAGACGTATCAATCGTCATTGCGGTCGTACCCGCAGACTGTAATGTCAATGCAGTGGCCGCCGCACTTGTGATCGTATTGGTTGTTGCAGCCGCGCCAAAGGTTACGCCGCCAGATGAACTGAGCGTCAAATTAGCAATGCTGGATGATGGCTCTTGGACGATGCCTGTCTTCAGGGTTGCGGTCATTACGCACCTACCTTTGACTGAAAAATTGTAAATTTAAAATACATCAGTAAACCTTTGCCGTTATTGTTGCTTCATACGCTTGTTCAGCAATAGTTTGTAATTGTGATTCATCATCACAAGCAATATGCCATTCCATGACTATTTTCCCCTGATCGTCTATTGCTTTTGCAATATACAAAGGGCTTGCAGTTGATTCTAATTTTTCAAATGAAAATGTCATGATTTTTCCTCAAGAATTAAATCTCATTTTTATTGTGCAAACCCAAATATTAATTCCAACTCCAGTATTATTTTGAATTCTATATTTTCCTGTTCCAGAATTATAATAAACATTTATTTTGGAGGCAGTCCCGCTTGTAATAGAATAACCCGTTCCGCTTTGAAAAACGATAGAAGTGGAGCCATAAACAAGAGCAAACTGCGCCAAACCATATGTGCCGCCATTTTCAAAAAGAAAAATCATGCCTGACCCATATTGAAGATCATATGTACCGCTGTTCGCTATAGTGACATATGTGCCTTGTGACGTAGATGCGGCAAAATCTAAACCCCAAGCCGTGCTTGGCGCTTGAATGGGAGCAATATTTCCGTTAACGGAAAGTGTTCCATAAGTGCTAGGCGAAGTCGTCCCAATTCCGACGTTACCGCTGGAGTCGATACGCATTGCTTCTGCGCCGTTAGTGTAAATGGCCCAATTTGTCGGGGACACAAGAAATGCGTTACCGTCTCCCTGTTGCCTAATGTAAGAAATGTAAGTTCCCCCTTGTGCAATCAACCAACCAGCATCTGACGATGTTGTTCCTGCATTACGGGCCGTAATTGCAGACACGCCACTTGCAGCATAAACATCTAATTTTTGTGTAGGCGAAGTCGTCCCAATCCCCACGTTGCCGCTAGAGTCGATGCGCATGGCTTCTGTTGCGCTGGCAGTTACAGCGAAAACCAAGGCGTTGTTATTTGACGCAAGATATGCCTGACCACCTGTATTACGAAGGTTCAAATAACTGGTAGCGCCACCAGTTGTTTCGTTAATAATTGGCGTATTGCCAGAAGTAGCAACGTGCAACTTAACAAGAGGCGAAGCCGTCCCAATACCTACGTTGCCGCTGGTATTGATTGTCATTGCCGTAGTAGCGCCGTTATTACCTACTTTAAATGAAATAGCATCAGTAGCACCAACGCCCGTTGTAGACTGAAGCGTAAGCGTTGATCCTGTACCCGTACCGCCATAAATAGAAGCAGCAGTTAATGATGTAAGCGTAGGTGTAGCAGAATAAGCAGGAGCAACGCCCACGCCACCAGACACAAGAACAGAACCTGTGGCAACATCAGCCAAGCGGGAAAGAGCCGTAGTGCTTGATGCGTACAACAAATCACCAACAGCATAAGATGCCTGACCCGTACCACCCGCCGTTGCAGGAAGTGTACCAGCCGTTAACACTGATGCAGATGTTGAGTAAATGGCGTTGTTGGCGGCGGTAAAGGTTGTCAAACCAGTACCACCATTACCCGTCGCAAGTGTACCAGCAAGTGTTACAGCGCCTGTTGTCCCAGATGATGGCGTAAGCCCTGTCGTACCCGCAGAGAATGACGTTACACCGGAGCCAGACGGAATTGTTGACGACCAAGACGGTGCGCCGCCTGTGTTGCCAATTAGAACTTGTCCAGTAGTACCAGCGGTGGTCGTAGCCATTGCGGATGTGGTTGACCCATACACAACGCCATATTGCGTTAATGCAGAAGCCTGACCCGTTCCGCCGTTTGCTACCGGAAGCGTACCCGTAACCGCAGTTGAGAGGGAGACTTGACCCCACGAAGGAGCCACGCCCACGCCGCCGGACAATAACACGTTACCCGTTGCTACATCCGCAAGACGGGACAGGGTTGTTGTGCCGGAAGCATAAAGAAGATCACCAACCGCATAAGTCGTAAGACCAGTACCACCATTGGCAACTGGAACCGTGCCACTCAGAGATGTCGCAGAAACTTGCGACCACGTTGGAGCGGCAGATGCGCCGCCTGAAGTTAGAACATAACCAGACGTGCCGTACGTCGCGCCGCCAATACCAAGCTGACCTGCCGGGCCAAAGCGGAAGGCTTCAACAATAGAGTTGCTGCCCGTTGGGGTCGTGTAGATACCAGCATATGTACCCTGCGCCGTATCGGTAAAGTTCTCTGCCGCAGAAAATGCAATGTAACCCGTAGATGCCGTGCCAAATGCAGTTGCGCCGTAACCACGGGCAGTAAACTGCGCCAAGAAATCGCCAGATTGCGATGCCGTAGGAGATGCAGCCGTGCCACGGGCTTGTCGTGCCGTGAACACACCATAAGCGCCAGTTCCGTAAGCGTCTTGCGTAATACGGGTATTGGCGGCGTTTGCGCCAACAATGTATAAGTCCGTACCCGCTGGAAGAGCAGCAGAAGGCGTTGTTGTCTGCGTATTAGAAAGAATTGTTAACTGCGTCTGCGGCGTAGCCGTATTAATACCCAAACGGTTGTTGGTGTTATCCCAGAAGAATTTTGCATTATTCTGGCTGTAGACGCCTGATGCACCAGCAAAGACAACAGAGCCACTTGTGAATGACGTTGCCGTACCCGTTCCGCCATTTGTAACGCCCAATGTTCCAGCGACACCTGTGGTCAGTGGAAGGCCCGTGGCATTGGTTAGAACAAGTGCAGAAGGCGTTCCAAGTGCCGGGGTAACAAGGGTTGGGGACGTAGAAAGAACAACTGAGCCAGTACCCGTAGACGTTGTAACGCCCGTACCACCCGCAAGAACCGGAAGCGTTCCCGCTGTTAGGACAGATGCAGATGTTGAGTAAATAGCGTTATTGGCCGCCGTAAATGTTGTAAGATTTGTACCGCCATTGGCCGTTGGAAGCGTACCCGTCACACCCGCCGTTAAAGATACTTGACCAAATGCAGGGGCAGACGAAGCGCCCGTAGAAAGCAACGCATAGCCCGTAGTAGATGGCGATATCTGGCCAACCGATGATGTGCTTGCAGCATATAGCAAACCATACGCAGTCAACGCAGTCAGACCCGTACCACCAAATGATACGCCAACCGTGCCAAGGCCAATCGTATTGCCCGTCTTGGTAATTGGTGCGGATACGGTGATATTACCGGAAGAAGATGTCTGCACCCAAACAAGGGCCGTAGAACCAACCGTAATTGTGCCAGTCGTATTCATAACCCATGAGGTTGAACCCCATGTTGTACCACCGCTAACGAACGTAGAAGCGCCCGTCTCAATAAAATTAGGACCAGTGCCAACCGTGTTAAAGTCAGTTGCGCGGGTAAGAACCCAGTTGGTTGATCCAGAACCAAGCGTTGTGACGGTGTAAATACCGTTCTGTGCGCCCGTAGTTTGATCTTTAACAAGGATGCGATCGTTTAATGAAGCGGTATAACCGTCAACCGCAAAAGCCGCCTGTGCGCCACTATTGGTAAGCGTAGCACCTACACCCGCCGTTCCGTTATTATAGGTAGCAGTCAGGTTGGCCGTAGTAGCCGCCGCAGAAGCCGTATGGAAGGTTGTATTGCTGACCGTAGCAACTTGGTTATCAACATATTGTTTAGTAGACAATTGCAACGATGCGGTTGGGTCTTGCGTAACCGTAACTGTTGTCAAACCTGACAACGTAGATGTTGAAGCGCCTAAAGCAATAGATGTTGAACCAATCGTAATGGATGAATTGGTCAGCCCGGCATTAGGAATTGTAGCCACAGCCGTAACCGCGCCCGTTCCATTGCCAAACAAGTAGCCACTGAGCGTAGAAGCACCCGTTCCGCCATTGGCAACAGGAAGAACACCAGTAACACCTGTTGTGAGCGGCAAGCCAGTGGCGTTAGTCAGGATAGCCGCAGATGGTGTTCCAAGGGCTGGCGTAATAAGTGTTGGCGAATTTGACAACACTACGGAGCCAGTTCCCGTGGATGTCGTTGTACCAGTACCGCCGGATGCTACAGGCAGCGTTCCACTGGTAAGGGCAGACGTGGATGTCGCATATAAAGCGCCGCCAGATGTGAATGATGTAAGGCCAGTGCCGCCATTGGCCGTGCCAAGCGTTCCGCTTACATGAGTAGTAAGACCAATTTTACCATAAGACGGAGGGGAACCGACGCCGCCAGAAATAAGAGCGTTGCCAGTAGCCACGTCATTAAGACGGGCCAAGGTGGTAGATGACGAAGCATAAAGAATGTCACCTGTTGTATACGATCCATAGCCTGTTCCGCCCTGCGTTTCAGATAAAGGCGTGGTTAGGCCGGAAAGGGATGTAATGTCGCTATTTGCGCCAGAAGCCGCCGCACCAAGATTAGTACGCGCACTTGATGCGGTCGTAGCACCCGTACCGCCATAAGCGATAGCAATGGTAGTACCATTCCATGTGCCGGATGCAATTGTATTAAAATTGGTTGCTCCAGTTGCCGTAAGCGCAGTAAAAGTTGCTGCGGCAGGGGTTGTTCCACCAATCGTAGTACCATTTATGTTACCGCCAGTAATAGCAACAGAACTTGCATTTTGCGTCGCCATTGTTCCAAGGCCGGAAACTTGCCCTGATGGAATAGAGATATTGGTGTTGGTGACGGACGTGAGCTGGCCCTGAGAGTTAACAGCAAACACAGGAACGGCCGATGCCGAACCATAATTGCCTGCTGTGACGCCTGTAGCAGCAATAGAAATTGTACCAGTGGTCGTAATTGGACCACCCGATAGACCGGAACCCGTATTGACTTGGCTAACCGTACCGGCGCCGATTAAGGAAAGAACCTGCGCCCCGGTAAGGTCTTGTGGCTGCGCCGTGCTGCCCGAATTATTACCCTTGATCGTGCCAGCAGGCATCGTGCTAAGATAGCTATTTGTGATGCTGTTGGTGCTAAGGCCGATCGTCCCCGTGGACGTAATTGTGCCGCCAGACAAGGGCGACTGCGCCGTTATCGACGTAACCGTTCCGCCGTTTGAATTAAGATTTGCAACTTGCTGCGCTGTGGCGCTCGATGAAACGCCATTTTGAACCACCATAAGCTGGGCGGAACCGCTTAACGAAGTCAGAACTGGGAGGTTGGTAACGGTAATGTTGCTCATTTTATCGGCCCAGTTAATGGTATCTGAGTGTAGCCATAAGGCAATCCGACAAGGGCGGTAACGATAAGCGTTGTGCCTTGAAGCAGATTACCCGAGGTTATAGCACTATTTGTTTGATAAGTGAATTGCGTAGCGGTGGTTACTGTAACGCTGTACATCCCATCGGCGGCATTATTGGAAAGTCCTTCAACCGCAATCTGAGCATTAGTAGCCAATCCATGCGGGGCGGAGCAATTAACGGTGACAGTGTTAGTCCCACTACTCAAAACAGATGTAGGATTTACATTAACGCCATATTGTGTAGACAAAAATTGCGGCTGTACAGCATTCTGTACAAGTCCTGTAGGCGGCCCAATTGGCTGCGTTGTCGGCGTAGAACCGTCCTGATTGACTAGATTAACCGTTGGATAAATTGGAATGCCGGTTGTTGGGTCCGTCTGTGCACCTTGAGACACGGCAATTGTCGTTGTTTCAGCCGTGTAATAATCCTGTACACGAGCGTTATCGATCGGCGTAGGATCTTGCGGGAGAACAATAGCGCGTAATTGGTTTTGTGGGGTGTCAAGGCATGGGCTGCATACCAAAATACGTTTGTTAATTAGGCCAGCGCCTGCGTAATCAAACTGCCATTGCAATCGATTATGGTTGTAAAGAAACCCGCAGCGATCGCATATAGCAAACGCCTTTGGGTTTCTGCTAGATACCGATGCGCGGCCGTGAGGTCTCACCTAAAATACCCCTGTATTTGCGGTGAAATGTACTGTTGTGCGGTTTCTACGTTTTGTTCTGCCGCTATTTCGTAAGCTTCATCAGCCAATGGCTTTAACAAAGCAACTTTTTGCGGATTCCACATGATGGCGAGACGATGGCCAAGCGCATAGGCGTAAGCTTCCATCCAAAGATACGGTATTTCAACCGTTTGGCCAGACGTGTAATTGCTATCTTGGATTTGCCGTACACGATAATATTTAAAATATTGCGATGATGTGCCATCTGGCACCGGCCAAAGCGTAACAGATGGGCCGGGAGATCCAGTAGAACGTGAAGAATCAATCAAACGATCAAACCAAAATACGGTCGGGAAACCGGTTTGCTGTTTATTGGGATACGACGAGTATTCCGTGCGCGAAACAGGCAAAATAACGCGATCGATCGGCTGATTAGAGTTTGTAGTGGTTGTTACATAAGCATCAAGCAAAACAACGGTGCTAGGATCAACGGAATAAGTCCCTGCAGGCGTTGCGGATGAGATTGTTCCAGCCACTGTTTGAGCACCAACAGTGCTATTTGCGTAAGAAACCGAGCCGTTTGACGAGGCAGTAACCGTATAAGTGCCGTTATAACCCGTAGGTGTAACACCGGACACCGTAATTTGTGACCCTACCGTGTAAACAGGCGTGTTTGGTGTGGCAAATGTAAGCGTAGCCGTTCCACCTGTGCCTGATGCGCCAGTTGTTGTAGGCGTTTGGTTAAAAGTAACTGTCTGAAGATCCACCGTCCATAGGTTTACGCCACGGTTAGACCAATTAGCCAAAAGCATGTTCGACGCCATACGGGCCGATTCCATATGCTCTTGTGCTATTGCCGTGTTGCGTATCTCGGCAAGATTAAACGCATAAAGCGTAAGTTCGCCGAGCGACGGGTTGTAGTTGTAAGTGCCGCTCGTAGCCATTTCGGCTCCTATTAGAAGACGGTATTGGTAGCGTCAGCGATTAGATAACCACCTGCGAAAATTGAACCAACAAATGGACCGCCAGTGTTGGACTTCATTTGGTATTGAATATCCGTACCGCCGGGGTGACCCACGGGGACCGTGTATGGAATGTTAAAAATCTGCACAAACGGCGACTGCGACAGCAATGTCGTGTTGCCGTTTACGGTGTAGTTGTAGCCGTTTTCTTGAATTGTGTTGGCAATGTTGAATTTATTATATTCAGCAAAAATCATGTAGTTGCTGGACGTAAATCCGATACTTGCGTTGCCTTGAACGTATGACAGATAAAACGTGTAACCCTTTGGCACGGTGTAAAGCGACATTTGGGTCTGACCAACACCTGCGTTGATCTGAGCATAAAGGACAGTAGCGATTTTACCAGTGATGTTGCCAGCATTGACGCCATTCGTTACAAACATACCATTGATGCGAAGGAACGAATTGGTCGTTGTGGCTGTGCCTGAGCCGTTCAAAGTGACGGCTTCAGAAAGCAAATTGTAGTTTGTATCCAAACCATTGACTTGCACAATAAGACCAGCATCGGTTGCACCAGACGCGCTGAGAAGAACAACAACACCAGCCGAAGATGGATATGCGTAAGAGCCACCAGATTGCGTTAAGCCTTCCCACAATGGGCCAAGAGCAGTACCCGCAACCTGTGTGCTATAACCAAAAATTTCTACGGGCTGGTGGTTGGTAATTAATCCACGGCCTACCTGTAATTCAAACGGCTCATGTTTGCCGTTCTTAGTAATTGAATCCCAAATAACGCCGGATTGAGAAATTGTAGCCATAATTATTTACCCTTTTTCCGTGCCGCAGCAGCGTTGTCAATCAAGTTAGGGTATGGCCGTCCCGCCGCCCTAGCTCTAGCTTTAGCACTTTGCTCTTGCTTATGCGACAAATGCTTTGTGTGGTGGTCCTTGGGCAATTTGGTTTCCCAAAACGGCTTATCAGACATTAGCAACCCCACTTACGAAGTGATTTATTAATGCGGCTATCTGGATCGGCAGCCTTGGCCGAACCCGTCATTTTACGTTTCATGCCAGTCATTCTAGCACAAAAATTATCGTGGCGGGGGTTATCTTTATCTTTGGTAGGTGCTTTTAAATGGTGACCTTCGGCACGAGCCGATTGACGGCCCCGTTCGTTAAGTCCACCCGATGGAGATTTGCCTTCAGAACGTGTCCATGCTGCGGTCATAATACACTCCAATGAAGAATTGGGGGGCACGAGGCCCCCCGTTTCTTTTAGCGTTCTTCTGGCTCGTAAGAGTGATGAGCTTTTGGCTCCATACCCTTATGTGCCGAAGAAAGCGGGTGCATGTTGGAACCAGAAGCTGCACCACCCGATTTGCGTGGCTTGCGGCCAGCGTGGTGATGAGCCTTATGGCCTTCATGGTGACCAACGTGATGCTTGGCTTTGCCGCCATGCTTACGCTGCTTTGCTTCTTTAGCTACGTTCGAGTTGGCGCCAGCATAGATGTCCTTTGGGGACTCGTCATGGTCAAAATGACCTTCCATTGCCGACTCAACCTTACCACCCTTCTTGTGCTCTGCACGAGGGTGCTTGTGATGTACACCATCATGCATAACGCCGTGGTGATGTCCTTTGTGACCCTTCATGGCTCACTCCTTAGAAGTTGTAGTACTGGGTTAAGCCAAACAAGCCAGTCGCTGACTGAACATTGTAGGCCTGCGGGATCTGGCGGAACACGTATTTGTTCGTGCCAGTGGACGGCGTAAGATTGACACCCGACGCATTCGCGAGGTCAATCGTGCCACGGACATCGCCCGTTGTTGCGGACGGTGTAGTACGGTCAGCAGGTAAGAACCCATTTGCAGCAAAACCCGTGTTAACACTCAAAACAGTCTGAGAGTTACCAGAATTTACTACAACTTCAGCAGCCGTATCCGAACGAACAGGAAGGCCAACAATTGCGGTTGTACCAACGGAGTAAGCATGTGTAGCATCAGCAGCGTTAAGAACAACACTCTTGATGTACTTAAATGCTTTCTTACCGTTAACAGCGTTACCTGCCGAAATCGTAATGTTTTCCGACATTGGATATCCGTAGACATCGTAGC
>Ga0208875_1000412_pt1 | contig 14432 bp, 13 predicted proteins | sample CryBogCBH25Aug08_FD_184612 | JGI IMG/M metagenome (GOLD analysis project Ga0208875, IMG submission 184612) | Freshwater microbial communities from Crystal Bog, Wisconsin, USA - CBH25Aug08 (SPAdes) (version 2) | ecosystem: Environmental > Aquatic > Freshwater > Lake | place: Crystal Bog...
CTTTGCCTTTAAGCAATACGTTCATGTGTTTAAACTTCTGTTTATGGCCAACTGCCATTGTGCCTTTTGGCATAAATACTTCTCTAATACATAGATTAGGCCCAAAATGATGCACTAAAGGGCAATTTACTTGTGGCAACTGTAACATTGCCTTTTCTGCTTCATCTACATTAGTAAATACTTTTAATGCTGTATTACCAATCTGAACAAGATCATTCATTGATTATAGTAAGGCACCTTATATGGTTTGCCATTTACTGTTATATTAATAAAACCTACTGGTTTTGCAGGTAATGTTGCTGTTCCTGTTGTAGCGCTTGTAGCACTTGTAAAATTAAGCAAATTTAAGAAAAACTGTTGCCAAGGGCGAGTTGGTCTTTTTGTCTGATTATCTAAAAATTCAGACTGTGGATAAGGATTATTTTGATTGGTTCCCCAAATTCCACCAGCCATTAGTTTTCCCCTTGTTCAGCTTTTAGATTAGCTGATATTATAACTGCATTTATAGGGTCTGTAACTACAACTTCAAAAACACGATCCCTTGACCAACCTAATCTACGCCAAATAGCACGATTTTTATACTGACCTATTTGTCCGATAGAAGTCCAATGTTCTTTAGACCATGTAGAACCACCATCATTTGACCAACGTAACATAGCTTGTGGATTAGCGCCAACAGTTTCATTGTTTAATGGTTGAGTAATGCCTGTTAATCCTACGCCTGGTTGAAATTGTATTTGGAATTCTTCCAAGTATTGACGTTGTAAATCAGTTACTAAATGAGGTGCGCGTCTTAATCTACGAATTTCTTGACCATTGTCAGTATAATTATTAGGGTCTAATAAATAAATAATTCCATTTGAATAATCACCAACATAGACTAAACCTTGAAATACTGCTGAACAATTACCACGATGTCTATGATAAGTATTAGTATTGTCTACATATAACCATTTATGCCACATTTGAGTAGCTATATCAAAAGCCCATGTTAAATCTAATGTTGGAAATGAAATAACATATACTTCATGGCCTTCTTGTTGATAAGTCCATGCAATAGCGTCATCTATATAACCACCTAATAATGATTGCTCAACAGCATGAGTAGATATGCGAGTTGGAATATAACCATTCATCATCATAATTTCAGCTTGACCACGATTATTTCTTGATATGTAAGCAAATGAATTGCCTAAACGAGATACTGAAAATTTAGCCGCAATACCGTGTTGAGTAGATGTGCCTGGAATACGTTGAAAAGGAAAAGGATAAGAACCTACATCTACCCATACTTCAGATGATGTGTCGCCAAGTAAATAAACTTCACGATGATCTACAATTAAAGACACAAGATTATCAGGCGATCCGTCTTTAGATGAAAAGCTTAAAGGATTGGTAATAGGGCTTAATGGATTGGAAGAAGCCCATTGTTGTGAATTTGGTCTATTGTAAACAAAATAGTTATCTACAATATCAACAGTATTTCCGCCTGTAAATGCACCGTCAGATGTTGGAAATATAGTAAAGTTTAAAGCATACATAGTTTCAGAACTAACTGTTTGTGATGTGCTTATAGGATAAGTTCCTGTGCCACCGCTACCAGTTCCAAATGTTAAAGTAAGAGTTAATCCTATACCGCTTCCGTTAGATGATGTAGAAGCTGGATTGCTAGGTGCAGATGTATAACTTCCAGCGTTAGTTTGAGTTAAAGTTAATACTTGACCTGTGCTTGTTAAAGTAGCCACAGGAACGCTAAATCCTGATCCTGTTCCGCCAATAGAAGCTGCTGTTGCAGATAAAACTGTGCCTGTTGCTGTAAAGCCTGTGCCAGGGTCAGTAATTGTAACTGAAGTTACTGCGCCACCTGTTACCACAATAGTTGCTTTAGGATATGTAGTTGCTGTAGCACCACTTACATAAGTCATTTGAACATTATTGTATGTTCCGTTTGTATAAAGCGATCCACCTGTAATTGAACCTAATGTAGCTGCGCCAACAGTTACAGAGCCAACAGTATAAGTTGCAGGTGTTGTTCCATAAACGCCACCTAATACGGTTATAACATCATTTACTGCATAACCTGTGCCTGGCGTTGCAATAGATTGGCTTAAAACAGTTATATTGCCTAAAGCAGTAATAATAGTATTATTGATAACTGAAGCACCTTGAATAGTTTGACCTGGATATAATGTGCCTGTGCTTCCAGTTACAGTCATTGTAGTGCCTGACATTGAAGCAGTTAATACAGAAGCAACTGCCGCAGAATTCATTAATGTTGAAGTTACAGATTGAGTCTGATTAATTGTGTATGTTCCGATTCCGCCTGTACCTGTTCCTAATGCTGTAATAATAGTTTCAGGTGTTACATTTATCCCAAATAAAGCTTGTCCTGTGCCTATTGTGCCACTTGTAATAGCAGTTACAGTTAAAGTTGTGCCTGTAATAGAGCCTGTAAATGAAGCAGAACTAGGATTAGATATGCGCCATGAATAACGATATGATCCGTCTACAATATATACGTTTAATCCGTTATCAGTAATGCTTACTCGACCTACTGAAGTATTTAATTGACCTACAAGTGTTGGAATTAATGTTGAAGTTAAAATATATACATAAGGGCCTACAACAGCCACCATGTAATTACCACCTGATAAAGTTCGCATACCACGAACTTCTTGTTTATTTTGAAATACGATTGCAGATGTAAGACCAGGCGTAGGATAAAGCGCTACAACGCCTCTTTGACCTTCACCTTTTAGTGGATCAATTTCAGGGCGAAAGTTAATACATTCTTGCGCATCTTGATAAATGGAAGGTGCTGTATAACTTGGGCCTACAAATCCAAAATCAGGCATTATTTGACATCCTTGTAAGTTTCGCCATTTCTAATTCTGCGGATTGTAGATTCGCCAACTTTATTCCAACGTGCTATTTGTGCAATAGAATATTTTTGTAAATCTATTTTAATTTGTATTACTTGATTTTCTGTAAGAACACGTTTTTTAAATTGTGGCTTGCCTTTCATTGCATTGCTTATTTTTTGTTTTGATTCCTCTGATAACTTTGTGCCTGTTTTATTTGTATTACCTTTGCGTATTTCTGACCATTTTTTTCTTGTTTCTAAAGAATGTTTACATCCTTTAAAATTTTTACCCCAAACTGATGATCCATAAGTATTGCCTTTCATTTTTGCTTTATGTTCTTTAGTATGTTTGTATCCTGATGAGCCTTCACCGCCATCAGTTATATTTACAAGCTTAATGCCTCTACGTCTATAAATATCGATAGCTTCTTTTTCAATTAAAAAAGCAAATTCTTCATCAATATTGTCTTTAATAATTTCAACAATAAAACCATGTTTATTGACAGTTCTATGCCAATATTCACTACGACCTGATCTTTGTTTTGATCGTTTTGCTGTGCCTTTACCAACGTAAAATATTTTGTTTGTGTCGGCTTTTTTATGTTGATAAACTAAATGCATAATATTATATAAGTTATTGATTTATCTAAAGAAACCGCCCGTTAAAATCCAACCTGCGTCCTTTTGCCTACTACTCAACAACGCGTCATTAAATCGTGCAGATTGAACAGGTTTCATATTGGTGCGTTTTACAGTTGCTTTGCCTTGTGCTGCATAAGCAGAAATCATAGCTAATTGCGTTTGTGATGATTTACCAAACATAGGCATTAAGCGTTCAGCTAAACACCAACGTAAAGCCATTGCGTAGCCTTGTGGTAGGTTTATATTGTCATATTGTGTAACAAATCTTTGAAATAATGTATTTACAAATAAGTGCATTTCACCTTGAGCAGGATTAGGCCATACAAATATATTTCCTAATGTTTCTGAAGGTTGATAATAAAGAGCTTTAGGCCATGGGCCATTTAAAGTCTTTAAACCAATCATTTCGTAATCTTCAACATTTAATACTGCAACAGGATAATCTAATCCCCCATTGATAATAGGAACACCATTAGAATTAGTGTTAATACGAACGAACGATGAATCAATGGAAAGTGGTCTTTGATAATAAAGGTTGATTGCAGTAGATGAAACCGTTTGAGAAATATTGACTTGATACGTTCCCAATTCATTGACATTTCCCCCTGCGCCTGTAAGCATTTGAACGATTGTTGTTCCTGCTGAAATACCTGTGCCACTTAATGTTTGACCGATTGCAATAGCGCCTGATGTAATACCTGTGACTGTTAAAGTAGTTCCACTAATTGAACCTGTGATATTTGCACCAATTTGACCGCCTGGGCCAATAGTATATTGAGTTTGACCTGGCGTAATAGGGAATATGATTTCTGTTTTGTAATAAGTCATCATATCTTCGTTAGACCATTGATCTAACATATCATTAAGCATATCAAATGCGTCTTGAGATTCTTCAGGGGTTGGAGTTTCACCTGAAGCTAACGCTCCAATGTCTTTCATTGCTCTTGAAATAATATCAATGGGTTGTGCCATTATAGATCACCTACATTAATTTTTAGTGGTTCCCATGGTAATGGGGTTTTTTTAACGCTTTTTAAAGAAGTTAGCTGATTTTCAAGATTGTCTGTAATATGACAAACGCCATTTATAGTTGCTTCTTTTTCAATCCATGAAGCAATATCTTCTTCTTTTACGTCTGATAACGGTATATTTAGAATTTTATCACTAAACCACCAATTACCTTCTGTTTCTACAGAATTATCTTCATCATTTGCTATTACATGGTATTTAGCATGAATAATTAAATCGCCATCTGTAGAAATTTCTTTTATTTTCCAAGTATGATTTGCCATATTATTTTCTTTTTTAATAATCTATAAGTTAAACAGATGTTGGTGTAGTCCATGGTAAAGGTAATACTACAACCGGTGGGTTAATTTGAATTGCAATTTGTTGTGCAACATTAGCTTCATATTCTGCTACTTGTTCTGCGCCCAATGCTTCTTTTACCCAACCTACAACTTCATCTAAAGTTAAGTTAGCATAAGGAATAAAAGATTCACTTGAATTAAGTGTTATGCCTACTGAACCATAAACTGATCCGTTATAAGTGCCATCTGTAGCTGTTAAAGTCCAATGAACTGTAAATACTACATCTTTTTGATTATCCTTTTCAGGATATGAGTCCATTGATACTACGTTCCATGTGTTAGTAATTGCCATAATATTTTTCCTTTATTAACTTAATCTATACATAATGTATGTGTTTGCTGCAGTTCTTCTTAATCTAAAGTGTGCTGATACACCTGTTGCTACTGTTAAAGTACCTACAGATGTCACACCTGTATTTACAGCCATTGTAATTGTACCTGAAGCTGTGTTTACAATATGGAAATCAAAACCAATATTAGTAGTAGGTACGCTAGTAAATCCAGCATCAATAGCAGTTCCTGTAGGTAAAGTTACTGTATAAGAAGTACCTGTTGTGTTAATTATATCTGTTTGTAATTGAGCTACAGTTAAAGTTGTTACTGCTGATATAGATGTAGGTGCTGGTGCATATTGCCATAAAAGTCCTGATTCAATATAAGTATTACCAGCAGAGTCTATACGCATACGTTCTGTATTGTTGGTAATTAATGCTAATGGGGTTGCTGAAGTTGTGCCAACATTAAAAACAGTATTATTTATTGCGTAATTTACTAATGTCACTGCACCGCTATCTGTAATTGTAGATGTAAGATAATTTCCTGCTGTAGTAGCTAAAGAAAAAGCTGTTGAACCAGAAGAAGCTACAACTGCAAATTTACCATAACTACTAGGACTCGTAGTACCAATTCCTACATTACCTGCGTTATCAATACGCATTTTCTCTGTAATACCAGTTCCAGTATCTGTGGAAAATACTATTTGAGAATTCCAGTTTGTTCCTGAATTTTGAAGGAAATCAATGGCTGTTTGTTGTCTACCAGCATATCCATACCCAGATATTCTTAATGATGAGGCATCTTGTGCAGATAATGCTTGCATAGCAATACCATTAGTAGTAGTAGAAGCTGCATTAGATAAAGCAATAGCTAATTTACCATAAGTACTTGGGCTAGTTGTACCAATCCCTACATTACCTGCAGAGTCTATTCTCATGCGTTCTGCTAAAGTAGTACCAAATATTAACGGAGTACTACCATTGGTGTAAATTAACCCTGCTGTTCCGTTTTGAAATGCTAAACTACCTAAACCAGCATTAGATAAACCAACAGTTGTTCCTGTTGCAGTAGAACCATATTGTAATAAAGAAGTTCCTGTATATGTTGGAGTTGACCAATAATCAGATGCTTGAGCTTCAATTAGAACAAAACCAGCAGTTGAACTAGCTCTTGCTGTATTTCTAACACTATTACCAAACACTTCAAATTTATTAGCTGGTGTAGTAGTACCAATCCCTACATTACCAGCAGAGTCTATACGCATACGTTCTGTACTATTTGTACTTAATGCTATAGTATTAGTAGTAGGTAAAAATAATCCATTAGTAGGCGCACTTGATCCGCTAGGAATTAAACTTGCGCCTGTAATTGTGCTAGAAGCAGAAAGTGTTGTAAATGTACCTGATGATGCTGTTCCACCACCAATAGCACCTGGAGCTGCAAAAGTTGCACCGTTTAATGATGAAGCATTTAAGTTAGCTACGTTTGTTGTAGATGTTACAGTTAATGGTGCTGTTCCTGTAGCTATAGTAGATATTAATTGTGTTCCTGTAACTGTGCTAGATGATGCAATAGTACCTGTAACTGATAAATTACCTGCGCCTGGATCTGTAGTGTTGTTTATAGATACACCACCAGAACTAAATATACGCATACGTTCTGTATTAGATGTACCAAATAGCATTGGATATGCTCCAGAATGCCATAAAAAAGCACCATAAGCAGCACCAAAATTAGCACCTGTACTAGAATCTATACCAAAATAAAATGTTCCGCCAGTATTTGAGTATATTTGTGAAACACCATTGGTTGTTGTTGATGGTGCTAAACGACTTCCAATAAATGCTGTAGATACTACATCTAGTTTATATGCTGGAGTAGTACCAATACCTATTTTTCCAGAAACAGTTAATGTTCCTGAAGATGGTGTATAAGTTAAATTAGTGGAGCTTGTATATTCTGTTGTTATTGTTCCAGTTGTTACTCTTGCAAATAATGGATAATAAGCTGTTGCTGATGATGTATCGTCAACAATATTAACGCCTGTTGTAGGTGCAGCAGCCCATGTAGGCAATCCTGAAGCTAAAGTTAAAATATATCCATTTGTGCCAGGTGTTAAGAATGTTGTTGTATCGGCCGCAGATTGATAAGGTAAATATCCAGCTAAACCACCTGATAAATTAGTAGATTTTGTTGCTGTTGCTGCGTTTCCACCAATAGATAAACTAGATGCTGTGCCGGTTAATCCTGTTCCTGCGCCACTAAATATTAAAGCTGATAACGTGCCTGAAGATGGAATGTATTGTAAATTAGTAGAGCTTGTATTAAATGTGGATGTTGAACCACTTGTGCTTGGTGAAAATAATGGATAAAAAGTAGATGTGCTTGAAGTATTATCAGATACGCCTACAGATGCAGATGAAGTAGTCCAAGTTGGTGCTCCTGATCCATTAGATGTTAAAAATTGACCTGTTGTACCTGCTGCAGTAATTGCTAAAGATGATGCACCTGAATATAATACACCACCTGATACAGCAGTTAAATTAGCATTTGTTCCGCCATTGGCTAAAGGCACTTGGCCTACAATGTTTCCTGCTTGAACAGTTAAAATACTTTTATTAACGTAAATTGCTCCATTGCTTGAATTTACATAAGCTACAGTTCCTAACTTAATTGCATAGCCTGTTGGTGGAATTGTATTTTGATAAAAACCAGCAGAATATGGAGATAAATATAAAGTATCGCCTACTGTATAGCTTCCAGTATTTACGCCTTGAACTAAACCAATAGTTGTAACATAACCTGCTGTTCCTGTAGGAATGGCTTGATTTGCTAAACCTATAACATTTCCTGTTGTTAAACTACTAGCAATAGCTAAAGCTACATTAGGGTAAGTAAATCCACTACTTGTAGATGTAACATATACAGGCTGACCTACGTTAATTGTAGAACCTGTATTGTTATAAACTTTTAATTGTATTTCTTCGCCAATATGTAATGTATTGTTTGTGACATCGTTGTAATAAGCTAAAGCATTTTGAGTGCTGTCATACCATAAACGACCTGCGTTATAGCTTGGAGCTGAAGTTGCTGTATAAGTTTCATAACTAGAAATTGTAGGCGTTGCCATTGTTACGCTAGTTAGCGTTGAGGCAGTAGAACCTAAAGATATAGATGTAGAACCTATGGTAATACTAGAATTTAATAAAGCGCTATTAGGAATACCGCTAAAGTTAGTTCCTGTTAATGTGGGTGTTGTAGTCCATGCCAATCCGCTATTTGATTGTAAAACACCTGTGCTAGGTGCTAAAAATGACGTTGTATTAGATGCAGATTGATATGGTAAGTAATTAGACGCGCCGCCTGCTAAATTAGTCGCAGTTGTAGCAGTCGTAGCTGAACCTGCTGATGTGGCAAAAGTTGCAGTTGCAGCGTTTCCACCAATATTTAATGTTGTCGCAGTTCCTGTTAAACCTGTACCTGGGCCAGTAAATTGTGTTGAAGCAGTAATAGTTGTGCCACCAAGGGTCGTAAAAGCGCCTGTAGATGGGGTAGAAGCTCCAATCGTAGTTCCATTGATACTTCCGCCTGTAATTGATACAGAATTAGCGTTTTGAGTGCTTAAAGTGCCTAATCCTGACACTTGTGTATTAGCAATTGCTATTGTTGTATTAGACGCAGAAGTTAATTGACCTTGTGCATTTACTGTATAAGTTGGGACTGTTGAAGCTGATCCATAAGAACCTGCTGAAACACCTGTATTTGTAATAGAAAATTGTGTGCCTGTTAAAGTAAGGCCTGTTCCTGCTGTATAAGTTGAAGAAAAGGCTAAATTAGACCAATTTAATGGTGTTGTGCCTAATGTTCCGCCTTTTTGAGCAGTTGAATACCATGCAGAACCTACTAAATATGATCCGTTATCCACAAAAATAACGGCTCCAATATATTTATCCCATGTATTTGCATCTAAAGCATAAGTCCATGCTGTTGTTGATGCGATATAAATACCATTTTGTGCTGGATTTGTTTGATTCTTAACTAAAACGCGATCACCAGCTAATGTAGTATAGCCATCAATCGTTTGTAGGCCTGAAAGCGTGATATTAGCGGTTGTACCTACTGCAGCAGGTTGTTTCCATGATAATCCTGCAGCAAAATAATCTACATATTGTTTATTAACAATATCTGTTGCGCCGGAAGGAGTTGTTGATATTTGACCTGTGGTGGTCGATATATTGGTAAAAACGCCTGTTGATGGAACATTAGCACCAATAGTCGTGCTATCAATCGTGCTATTAATAATTGTTAAACCTGATTGAATAGGATTAACGGTAGCGTAGAAAGGCTGACCCTGCCCGATAAATGTATTAAAACTATTATCTAGATTGAATAACGCCTGAACAGGCAGAATATTCTGATCTATCGTCTTTGCAGGATCAGACATCTAATTTCCTTTAAGATTGGTCAGCTACTGGTGTAACGTATAAAGCTGTTGTGCCGCCTGACGCAATTGCTGTTAAATAAAAAGGTGTTGTTGGAACTGCCAACACTACAGGAGTTTCCATAATTGCAGGTAATACAAAGTCACCTGTATTCCCATCAGTAGCAAATACTGCATTAGCCGCAGCACTTGCTGTGCCTGGTGTGAACTTTACTGCACATGGATAAGCGCCTGCATTTAAAAATGCTGCATAGTTTACTTGGTCGTTAGTCGAATCATTAATAGTAACAGCACTATGTTGTGAAGTTGTTACTGTTAATGTCGTTGTAGGGCCAGCTAAACGGATTACTGAAGTATTTGCCATGATTTATCCTTAAACTGCGTTAGTAGGTAATGGACCTTCAGCTCTTACAATTTGTAATACATAGTTACCAGTAGCAGGAGTTGCACTAGAACCTGATGTATTAATAAATTGAATTTGAAGTGTATTAGCTGCAGAACATTCTGCTTCAGCATAAGCAATACCTGCTGTTTGTGTGCCTACATAACCAACAGGAATTATAATATCTGTTGTTTGTAAACCAGCTACAGTAAATGTTTGGTTAGATGATGTTGAAGATACAGCGCTTGGAGCTAATGAAGCTGATATATAAAACGTTTCGTGTGCATTACCACGAGTGATTGTTGTTGATGACATTTGATTTTCCTTTGCAAAGAAAACTAGAAAACTCTAGTTGTGTAATTATATATTAAATAGATGGGAAGCCACCAATTAAAGTGACTTCCGCCTCTATATTTTTTACTAGCTTAAGTCGTAACCAAATACATAAACATCAACAGTTGCTGTAACAAATGGTGTTGAAATGTTTACATAAAGGTTTTGAGCAGTTTGAGCCGCAGTTGTAGTTGGGCTGATAACATCAGTAACTGTGTTGCCTGTTACGCCTGTTAAAGCTGCCGCTGTGTAAATAGCTGTACCACCTTGTGATGGAGCAGTATATAAACCAAATACGACTGTGTGAACGTCTGCACTTGTACCTGCGTTATTAGCATTTGCAACTACAATTTGTTGAACAGAATATGTAGTTGAATTGATAATAGGTAGGTTAAAGTCTTGTGCTGCAGCTGTGCTTAAACCTTTGTAGACAGCTAATAAGCGATTAGCTTGATTAGTGCCTAATTGGGATGGGTGCGCTGCAACGGTACTTGCTGGGCCTGGATTCGCCATAATAAATTTTCCTCTTTTTGTTTTCTAAATAGAGGGGATTTTACTCCCCCCTGTCTGTTATATAACCTAAGCTGCTACTCGGCAAGCTAACTCTGGGTAGAGTGGAGCCCAACCGTAAAGAACATCAAGACGTGTAGGAATTGAGTCATTATTAATTGTGTATTGACGAACAACACGCATTGAAAGACCAATTTCTTTGTCAGATGCACGACCTGCGAAATGAACACCATCAGGTAACTCAAGATCAGCTACTGCTAATGTGAACGCATTTTTGTGCATAATGATGTTTTGTGGTGAAACAGTACCAGTATTGTTAAATGGTGTAACTGCTTGTGAACCAGTTGAAGTTACTGATACGTTTTGGAATTGACCTGCAGTAATAACTGCTGGTGAAACATTTACAGTAGCTGAACCTGATGAAGAAATAGTTACAGGTGAGTTAACAACGAAGTTACGGAGCTTGTTAGAACCATAAGCTTGACGGTTTTGTGGGTTAACTGCATATACACCAGCGATAGTAATAACATCACCTTGGTTTAATGAAGCACTAGCTGCTGAAGTAGCTGCAATAGTGATGTTTGAGCTTTGAGCCCAACCACTTGTCAAGAAACCTGTTGCTGTTGTTACGTTGCATGATAATACTGCTGAAGCGTATGAACCAAATTGTTGTGAAACAACGTTTTGATCCATTTTCCAGTTCATACCACCTGAATCACGACCCATTAAACCTTTACGGTATTGTTCGCCAATAGCTTCTTGTGGAACAAAAAGGCCTTTTAAGCTATCAACAATAGTTGCTGATGTGAATGGCTCAACGATACATGATCTACGACCATCTCTTGGAGCACCTTCAGCGTCAAGATAAGCACCTGCTGTTAAGTAAGTGATTAAACCTGTTGGAGGTGTGCCTGCTGTGCCAACGATGTTAGCTGTATTGTTTTTAGCCATTACTAAACCATCGCGGTCAATCTTGTTGGCGATAGCTGCAACTGCTGGTTTAAGAACACGATCAGAGAACATATCTAAAGATAATGCCAAATCTTGTGTTGTAAATTGTGTATCAACGTGGAACTGTGTTGATAATGTTACTGGAACTGAAGTTTCATTGAAATCTTCAACGTTAAGTGCTGGGCCAGTAGTACCAATAAAGCGGCCTGGTCTACGAACGTTCACAGTATTACCGATTTTTGCACCTACAACAGCGAATTGGTCATCGTAGTTACGATCAACTTCTGAAGTAAATGTTAATTCATTTTCCAAGACCATCAATGCTTCGTTGGTGATCTTGCTTATGGTTAGTAAATTATTAGCCATTTGTTTTCCTTAATTATAAATATTTAATGGCCTACTACCTAATTTTCCCAGCTTTACGCGATTCTCGCCATTGTTGGTAAGTGCCATGGAATTCACCATCAGAACCGACACCAACATCAGCAACCGCAGAACTTGTCTTTATGGGACTTATAGGAGCAGGTGCTTTGCTTTTGGCTACAGAAGTTTTTGTTTCAGCTACAGCTTTGGCCTCTTTTGGTGTTTCTTTGGCTTCAAACCTTGCTTCCAACTTCCCAATTTCTCGAAGTGCGCTAACTTTTGACATAGAATTAAGCTTTTCTGCTAGCTCTGGATTTTCTGCTAAATGATATAGTATTCTAGGGCCTTGTTCAGACTCTAGCATGGCATCTCTTATTTCATCGCTAACAGTAATGTCGGATGCAGATGCAATCATTTCATCATAGTCAGGCAAATCCGCCTTAACAGTTTCTAAACGTTCATTCCAAGATTTAATGACTTTTGATCGTTCTTCTTGGACTTTTCGTTCAGTTTCAGCTTTTTCCCTGTTCAAAATAGCTTGTTCTGCCGACCATTCAGCTAATGCTTCAGCGTATTCAAACGCGTCATTAAACTGACTTGGCGAAGGTTTCGCATTTACCTGTTCAACAGGTTGTGGATTGACCTTTACTTCTAGCTCTTTAAGACGATTTTCTAAAGCCTCACGAGCTTCACGTTCACGTTGCGCTTCTTTACGCGCTTCTTCACGTTGTTTCGTTAGCTCTGAAAATCTCTTTTCAAGCTTGGGGTTTTGTTTCTTTTCTTCTGTTGCTTTTGTTTCTTTTGTTTCTTCAGGTTGTGATTCACTCTGATCGTTCGCTTCCTCTGCCGGCTCTGTGGTTTCTTCAACTACAGCCTCAACAGGTGCTTCTTCAGCTAAACCCAACTTATTTGCATAAAACGCTTCTGAATTTTCAGAAGTTAATACTTGTCCTGCTTCTCTTTCTGACATGGATTTCCCCAAGATTTTTACCCAATGCAATCCATTGGTAGATATTTTGCCTTTATACTACAAAATTACTTAATAATCAATCAATAAGGTTTATTACCAAAATATTGATGAAACATATTCAATAAATTTGAATATTGTCCTAGATTTTGTCCAAATTGATTTTGATTCCATTGATTTTGATATTGTGGGTTAAATTGTTGTTGATTATTCCACCAATTATTATTTCCACCAAAATTACCTTGATATGGCGATCCATTAATGCCCATAAAAGATTGTTGATTTTTATTGTCATCTTGGTCGTTATCTTGATCTACTTTTCCATCAAAATTATAAGGCGTACCATTAGGATTTAATCCGCCACCAATACCTGTGGGCATAGAATTTGGATTTAGTCCTCCACCATACATAGGCTGCCCCGGCTGACGTAAAGATTGTTGATTAAACATATTTTGATCGTTAAAATTTAAAAATGATGATAATGGATTCATAATTATTTTCCTATTGATTGAACTGCGGCGTTTTCGCTAGTTTGTTGTTCTACATTTCTCATAGCTATTTCACGTTCCAATCGCGATGTATCCATGTGATGTAATAAAAGCTCCATAATTGATTCAATTTCAGTCTTATTTTGTGAAGTAACAGCTTTAGTGTTGACATCATGGACTCTTGCTTCCAATCCTCTATCTGCAACATGGGCTTTAGTTGTTTCACGCATAAGTTCACGTTTAGTTTCGTTATCTTGTTTGACTTGCTCAATATCTTGACGTTGCTTAATCATCATTTGCAATTGTTGCATTTGTTGTTGCATTTGTTGCATTTGAGCTTGTGATTTTTGTAATTCCATTTGAACTCTTGGTGGAACTTTAGACTTATCGTCAATTTTAGCCAATGGGTTATTAACTGCTAATCGGTCTGCAATAGTTTCAGCGCCTGGGAAGTCCATGTTTCTAATTAATAAGTCACCTGCTTGTTGGATTAAGCTTGGATCAACAGAGAATAATTGAAGCATAGTTTCTGCTGCTTCTTGACGTTTAGAGTTATAGCCTGGGCCTGTATCCATAACAACATCATATTCGCCTACTGTGACATCATTAAGAATCTTTGTAATGCCTTCTTCGTCTTGACCATATTCATTAATAGTTAAGATTTCAGGTTTTCCATCGTCACCAATAATACGCATAACTCTTTGTCTATCATAAATATGTGGGATTAAATCTAGGATTACACGACCTGTTTGGCGGATTGAACGAGTTAAGTTGTCATAATAATGGAAATTGGTTAAATCTACTTGTTGTTGCTGACCTTGTAGGGCTTTTCCTGAAATATTGCCT
>Ga0208875_1000420_pt1 | contig 14124 bp, 30 predicted proteins | sample CryBogCBH25Aug08_FD_184612 | JGI IMG/M metagenome (GOLD analysis project Ga0208875, IMG submission 184612) | Freshwater microbial communities from Crystal Bog, Wisconsin, USA - CBH25Aug08 (SPAdes) (version 2) | ecosystem: Environmental > Aquatic > Freshwater > Lake | place: Crystal Bog...
TGATGAAGCACCACCACATTGCATATTCAATCCAGATACGCCTGTTCCGTAATTAAAACCACCTGATGTTTTAGCTCCAGCTGCATCAAGTTTATAAACCGTAGCCACAAATCCGGAGTTAGTACTATTATTAAGACATCCTGCCATAAAAATTGCGCCTTCCGCATCAATTCCTAATGTAGGTGGTTGGCTATATCTTGATACAGTAAAGGATCTTTGATATTGTAAGACACCAGAACTATTATATTTCAGCAAGTAATAAGTATAACTTGGATAATTGGAAAAACCTGCAACATAAAAATTGCCAGAACTATCTACAACACCACTAGAAAAAGTACCTTCAGCACTACTTCCACCAAAAACTCTAGCCCATTGCAATGTCCAAGTGCCGCTGACTAAAGACCATTTTTGACAGGCGAAATAAGGAAGGCCAAAGCCACTCGATTGGCCACTACCACCATAAAAATATAAATTTCCTGAATTATCTAAAACAAAACCTTGTAGATTGGTGTAACCATAACCATTACCATCTCCAAATCTTTGTGATTTGGTTATAGTATATGAAGAATTTCTTGTTTCAATAAAATATTGACCTTGGGCAAAAGAAATAGTGGTAAAATTACCAGAAGTGTCTATAAAGCCGCCAGAAAACCATGCGTTGGAGTAATTTCTATATTTCGCATCTTTACCTGCAACGTGTGTACCAGAAGTTGAAAATCTACCCACGTAGTTATATTGTACGATTCCACAACAAGAGCAACAGAGTGCTCCTCCATAACCCAAATTAATAGTACATGAACTGTCGATATTAATAGAGCAAACATGTCCATAACAATATACACTACAATTATTTCCTCTAATTTGGTACGACCAACAAAGACCTAAACAAGGTATTTTAATTTTTTGCAAAAACGCCGCTGGCCAACACGCTGTTCTTCCGCCCATATACATTGCACATCCTTTTATGATAGATGTTGGAGTATAATTTCTACCATTAGTTCCTACTGCAAATTTATAATAATAATTTGTTATATATGCAAGAGTCTTCGATAATTTCAAAACTCCAGCATGTGGATAAAGACAACTTAGCTGAGTTTGTGATGTAACATAGACATTACATGATGAATCAAAACCAATACTTCTTGGGATCATGCCAGTATTACAGATATTATTCGTTTGCGCGGCATACAAATAATATTTCACATTACTTAAACCATAAAAAGTATTAAATGCTATTTGACCACTAGCAATGCCTGCTAAGCCCCTAACATTACTATCATTTAATGAAATTTGAGTAGTTCCATTACCACCCAATTCAATCTCAATTGACTGGCCAGTTGTTGTTCCTGCTAAACTAATTGGTCCTGTTGAATTAATTGTCATTTATTTTCTCTTTATTTTGTGACTCTAACATTTCTTCAATAACATCATTCATAGCCATGGTCAAAACAAACTTAAATTCTTCACTATTAAAATCTTCTTGTGTTAAGTTGTTTGGATTTCTCATCAATATTGGCTTAAAATCAACTTTATCAGATAAAATTTTAACGCTACTTCTTTCAATGTAAACAAGAACATTTTGAAATTTACCTTGACAAAATTGAAATGCTAAAGCTAGATTATCATCGGAATACCATTTCAAAAAAAGTTGAGATTCATCAGAAAGAAAAAATACATCTTTTAATCCATAAGGATTATTTTCATCAAACTTTATTTCCTCAACTGAAACATCTACACACTCATTTTTGGTAAAAATATTTGTGTTGTCATCTCCAATAATTTTAGCCGGCATATATCACTCCAATATTTATTTAGTTTCTTCACCACTAATGGTCGCAGTTGATGTTTTCACATCAAATTCTATATAACCATCACAGGCCATATTCCAATCGTCACCACCAATACCGTTACCGGTAACTTCATCATATACGGGAACATTTACTTTGAAATGTTTCACCAAATATTCTTTATCGCCATTTTCAAAAACACGCCAAACATGGTCCAAAGAACCACGGCTTGGTTGTCCTCTACTTTTGTTAAACCTTATTGTGTAATGGTTCATACAACCTCTGCTGTTGATGTAATTTGTGTTACATTAGGTTTAACAGCATTTTCAACACCCATATTGAAATGAATAAACCTAAATGGTTTCTTAGAACCATGTCTACTAAAATCATGAGGTAACCATGCGTGTGCTTCTAGTACTTTGCTGATGATTTCGGTAGTATTTTCACTCATAATAACTCCAAGGTTTAACTAATAATTTATATCACACATTATATAGTATGTCAAGCCACCGTGGTGACTTGACATGTATCAATAACCTAACTTATCACACGCCACAATCCAAGATTTCACCAAACTACTTCTTACAATATCGTCTGGTGTAAACTGAATCTCACTAAAATCATCCATATGTCTGGCCACATCCAAAAATGATTGTAATCCAGACACATCATTTCTACTCTTAATCAAGTCATTTTGTTTCAAGTCACCGATAAAGATAATCTTAGAACGGTGTCCAACACGGGAAATAACCGAATTCAACTCATGGAAGGTCATTGACTGACATTCATCCACGATAATGATTGAATTATCGATAGAAATACCACGTATGGCAGTAGTAGATATAAACCTGGCATGTCCTTGCTCCTTTAATCTGTCCCACGCATCCTTACGACCAAATAGTGTCTCACAAATTTCTTTGTAAGGCACTTCATAAATCTCCATCTTTTCTTCCAATGTACCAGGAACATAACCTTGGTCACGAACCTGAACTGCCGAACGAACCACAACAACGTGTTCAAACGGATTGCTTCTGTCTAATACTTCCTCAATTGCTCTATACAATGCTAAGAATGTTTTACCTACACCTGGTGAGCCTAATAGACCCATGAAGTAATCACCTCTTTTATACGCATCAAAAAACTTTTGTTGATTCGATGTCAACGCTTCAAAAGTTTTCAAGTGGTCTAGTTTAATCTTTAATGCGTTTGAAGTGACTGGTTGATGTATATAAGTTACTGTATCGTCAGCCACATCTTCACGTTTTTGTAATGCACTTTTTCTATTGCTTGCCATTGAAGTCTTCCTTGCTGGTTGTTTATGAGTTTTATTTGGAAGTTTTGTTGTAGACAGGTGTATCCTTTCTAAGCAGTGCAGGCACTTTTGGTTGAGGTTTCTTCTTGGTGGGTTGTAGATATACTTGTGGTTTGTAAAAACCACCACCAAGAAGGGCGGGAATTCTTTGTATTACCATTCTCTGGGGATGCTTGTTTTGTGAGTTTCACCTAAACGATTACCAGCCACATTCTCTTTCATGCGACCAATAACGTATTTTTGGAATGTGGAATCTGGACGGCCAACACCAGGAACACTTAGACGTTGACCATCGGACATAACGTGAAGTGCTTCAACGCTATGGTATCGTTCAAGGTGTGGGTTTTGTTCCTTGAATTCATCAAGGACTTTATACGACATGGTGTGTTCTTCAACTTCACCAGTATTTTTGTTCAAAAAATCATATCGGGGCATGAAACCACTCCGGAATATTACGTGAGTTAATCTTACCTGACCATTTAGCCAGATGTTGTTTATTATTTATGTAATAGTTATGATACGACTTGATGGAACTACCGGCAACTTTGACATGTTCAGGCATTGCAGGTGTAGGTTCTGTGAATTCTACATGTGCAGGAATGTTCATCGGTGGGTACATTAGTTCATCAACAAGACCAGTTTCTTGGCACTTGTGGACTTTACCATATCGATAGGTGTATTCGGCGCAGAGTGCTTCTAACAATTTCCATAGAAACACATAATTTGCATACGACTTACGTACCCATATGGCAGAAGGATGGTTGATATGGGTCGCTTTGTATAGTTTACCTTCACGGTCATCAGGAAGAACCCACCGGCGCATCATACGACCGGTAGCAGACTTGCCTGTAGATTCTGTGCCATCAATCACCCGGTGCGCTGTGGACAACAACTGGCAATATTCTAGGATCATTTTGACAACGTGTTTGTCGGCGTGCATCTCAGCACACACTTTAGGATCATTGTGTAGATAAAAGATATTCATAATATATTACAAAAATAACGGATTAAACCAAAAGAATCAATAAGAATAAGAAAGGTATAATTCAATACAAGACCAAAGGAACCTCGTGACCATGCACAATACAAGGTTGAGCAACATCCTGCAATGAAGATACTATACAGTAGTATAACAGGAATATTTGGTACTGTCAAGGCAAACATGATAGAGGTGATGATACTACAGGCCCAAGAAAAGAATTCTAAAAAGAACCTAAACTTATCTGACCTGTAGTCTTCAATGATGTAATTTTGTATGTCTTTCAAAAACTTCATAATATACTTTAACTTTTAGTTCCAAACTCTGAAGTTTTCCAGTGCGTTTGGTGATTTCTTGTTGTGTTTTCTTGGCCAGATAGTGTTCTTATCTTCTTCTGGACGCCAATCTGTTGGCACAAATGGCACAGGACCAAGATAAGGCATAGCATGTTCAAGAATAACATTGTGGTCCATGTCTTCAGGTTCTGTGTAACCCTTACGTGGATTTTGAATAGCCCACATCATTGTGCCTAATAGATTTGCAACAACTTGTAGTGATGTAGCATTTTCACCAGGAATCAAACGGCGTGCTTCTTTAATGTCCAATTGAGAACCGTGCCAGTAAGATTTACCAGACTTGGTAATCAATAGAACACCTAGTTCATCCATACCAGCAATGATTTCGTCTTTGACAATACGTTCTTTGGTTTGTTTGTCCAATTCACGACCACGCAACTCATGGATAGATGCTAGTGTACCATCAGTTGGTTGATAGCAATAGTAAACTGAAGGACGGAACTTACCATCAGCAGTCTCAAAGTATTGAGCAATAGTCACAGCCTCAGAGTGTTGAACCAAGAAACCATTGTATGGACCACCATTTGGAACCCAAGACTTAACTAGAACGGTAAGACCAGGTTGGTGTAAGAATGCGGCAGGTCCTTGAATTGTACCATTCTCAAGTTCTTTTGGTTCATGTGTACCATAACCCAATTCGGATGGTGCACGACCTTCTGCCCATAGACCCTCAACAGACCATGTATTGACAAACTCATCTTTCATCTTTGGTTTGTCAATGATTTGTGTGTCACGTTCTGCAACATGGACAACTTCAACACCTAGTTTCTTCATTAGTTGTGCCCAACCTTCTTTATCGGTTGGTTCTTCAACTTTACGACCAGTGTTTTCAGCAATCTTCAATAGTGCAGACTTGGTTAAGTGTGTAACCAAACCTGGATTTGCACCAGAGGTTGCACAGATAGTTGGACCATTTGGATATTTTGCACCAATCTCACGCATGTGGTTGTGAGTATGGAACAATGTGCGTTCTTCCATCTTTGGAATCTTTTCGTCTTGCATATCACCCCAACGTTCATGTGAGGTATTGATATACATTACATCATTCTGCAAGCACCATTCAATGATGGCGTGTGCTGCAATGTTCAAAGATACGTCAATGATAAAAGAACCAGGTTCTGTATACTGTTTTAATGTGGATTCCAAATTATTCTTTAGAATCTCTTTTTTAATATACTTGACACCATTACCACCATTACGTTTACGGAAAAGAGCACCGTGATTGTCTTTCTCAATAACGGTAACTTTCTTTGGATCGTTTGTGATGTGCTTCAAAACCAATGGCAAAATGGCTTGACCGACTGATCCATAACCAATGATTAGAATCTTTTTGTCAAAATTTGCGTGGTTTTTATCTTTTTTTGGCTTTGCTGCTTCTGTTAATGTCTCAGCAAAGGTATTGAAACTCTTTAATGCCATTGTAAACTCCGGATAATTGTCATTACCCGGTATTTATGTTTAACCTAAGTCAGCAGTAGACATCATGCTACTTTTTGGTGGACGGCCACGGCCACGAGGTTGTTCCGCTTGTGGTGGTGGGTTTGCATGAGAGTTTGGTGTTACTTCGGCGTCAGAAATAAACCGTGGATAGGGTTCTTTTTCGACTTGTGGTAGGTTCTTAATACGTTTTGCGATATCTTCTTCTGATACAGTTTGCAATACGAATTGTTGGAACATAACATAGTTATCTTTGACTTTCATTGCAGTCTTACCACCAACAGCGGCAGAGTCAGCAAAGAATAAGTGGCAACCGCCAGTGCGTAGTGGTGCAATTTCAATAACTGATTCAAGGTTGACAATGACCTTGCAGTTTTTTTCTTCAGATTCAACTTCAACAAAGAGTGACATGATTTTCCTTTCAATAATATGGAGTGATATTTAGTCGTTGCCACCCTTGGCACCAATCAAGACACGTTCAACTGTTGACGCATGAATCTCGGCGTTAATCATACGTTGCTTGAATCGTGAACGTTCTTCGGTGGTTTCAAACTTCATCAAGGCCAACATGGTCTTGAGTTGCTTGGACATTTTGTATGTTGCTGTGCGTTTCATAAGTTCCTCAGGTTAATATTTGATAAAAAAGACATAGTATGTTGACAATACAATCATCGTGAATGCAAAAAACAAACCGGTTTGCCATAGAAGGTCTTGCATTTCTTCCTTGTAATACTTCATTTCAAGTTCAACCATGTCTCGCTGTGCAAGAATCATTGGTTGACATTCAGATTCGCCACCAAGCATCATGATGGTCTTTTCATGTTCTGCCAATCGTTCTTTAGCAGACCAATAGTGAAAGATGGATAACATTTAAGGATAATATTTCTTTTCAAGTTTTTCTAAAATTTGCCAGGCCTTGTATGCGGTCATTTCACCTTTACCAGTTTCAGGAAATATAATTTCCCAGTCTTGGTTTTCAACATCATGCCATGCATACAGGTGATATTCATCTTTTGGTCGGTGAATTAGGCACCAAGGTGTAAAATCGTGTTCTGGAAATGGTTTGGTTGCTGAAGTCTTATGTATAAACATGGCAAAAGACCTCATATTCTTGTTACCACGTTCAATATATTCTTCTTCAGTTTCAAGGTCACCAAAGCCATCAAAGATGATTTTAATTTCTTCCGTATCAGAAATGTCTTCACCAATCTCCAAAGAATCTGGATCATCTTCATTGTACCGCATACCGAGCAATTGATTTCTTACCAACTGTTCAAATCGTTCATAATCACATTGTTTGGACATTAATCTTCTTCTTTATAAAATTTATCTTGTTCAAATCGTTGTTCTTGAATTGTTTTCTCACCCATTGACTTACGTGGATTCATGCACAAAACACATTTTGGATCACCACAATTTGCAACATGGTGCTTGGCCAATCGGTGTGGTTCTCTGATAACCTTGTCATTGAATTGGTGGCCTAGAACCTCTTTAGCAATCTTAACTTGTTTCTTAATTGCAGATTCTTCCTTATGGAGGCGTTTGCTGTGTTTGATTTTGTCTTGCTCGTTGCTCATTCAAGTACCTCTCATAGAAAAACAAATTTAAATAATATTTGAACCGAATTGGTTCTTGTTCTGGATTAGGTAGTCTATCGCCAAACTCAGCAACTAAGTCTTGGCCAAGTTGTTCAAGCTGAGCTTCATTCATTCTTCAAAACCGAAATGTATTTTTAACGCACCGCCTACTGTTTTAGATAAATTCTCTCCACAATAGTCAATACATTCCCGAACAATCAATTCAGCAAACACTTCAAGGCGTTTATCAAAAACAACTTCATCACTCTCAACATGACCAAAGTTTGCTTTACCTGCTAGTTCTTTAAGTTTATCGTTCATATCAATCCCATAAATTTTGATAGTATTTGCCAAACAAACGAAAGCCATTTTTGATACGGTCTTCAACAACCTTCATGCCTTCATAATCACATTTATATGTATGATTTGGTCCATCTACTTGTTTGTACATTGTAGCTTTGCCATTTTCATCCCATGCACAAGCCACAGTCTTTGTGTCAAATTCACCTGAACGATATGCGTCTTCCCAATCTTTATCAAGATGGTTTTCAAAAGCAAAAATCATTTCGTTCATGACCCAATCCCAACGCTTGAACCAATTCTCATCGGTGTCCCATTCGTTTTCTTTTGGTGGTGCTGATGTAGACTTCAATTCTTCTGGTACATCTTCATCATCAACATAAGGTGCACCTTGTTTCTTGGTTTGTAATTGCTTCAACATGGGCAATGCAATTTGGCCAAGTGTGTGGTCCATTGACCATGTATCCCAACGGTCAATATGCACATAGTCAATTTTAGGACTTACAAAATCAAATAACGATTGCAATGTGCTAGAAATGGGCTCAAGAAATTTTACTGCCTTGACATACTTACCCTTGCCGGTATTTTCAAGGTCATAGAATACGTCATCATCTTTTTCCCAAAAGCAAACGGCCTTTAGTATGCTATAAGGCGATAACCAATGATGACGATAAGAATTAATGTATACTTTCATTTAAACCTCAATGTATTGTAATGTAAATTGGTCAGCACGGTCTTCATGACCATCATAACCACGGGGGTTACAAACAATGCGAATAGAACCAATCATGTAATCAAATGGATCATGTGTATGGCCATGAGTCCAAACTTTGATTTGTGGTCGGTCAAGCATGAAGTCAACCAAATTTGAACTGTAACCACCATTCATCACTTTATGGTCTTGATAACGTGGCTTTGTGGACATTTTGCATGGTGCATGGTGTCCAACAATAACAAACTTCTGGTCAAATTTACCGTCCACAACACTACGGATATATTCCAACATTTGTTTGTGTTCAACCACAACATCTTCTGGCATTAGTCTACCAACACGTTCATGTGTGTTACCATCAGAATCACGGAATTGCACCACTTTTTTACCGTTGTCAACGATACGGAAGTCATTCATCATGCCTGCAATAGCCTGCATTGTCAATGGGTCTTCTTGATTCATATCAGTCCACAATGTGCCACCAATGAATGTTACATCACCAATAGTTACATGTTCTTTTTCCAATACATGGATATTAGGCAGGTGAGCCAATGCAGTAATCAATTGGTCATATGACTTAGTAAAATCACCGTGATAGTGTTCATGGTTACCCATGATATAGATTACATCCTTGAATTGTTCGGAACAATGTGTGAAGAAATCCATGAACCGAACTGACCGGCCGGTATCGGTGTAACCAAGTTCTTTGGCAATACAAATATCACCGGACAGGACCAATACATCAGCACCTTCGGTGTTGTTCAATTCAATTGGTGCGAATTCCAGGTGTAGGTCCGAGCATAGTGCAAATTTCATTTTAATCTCCTAAGGTTACCATTGTATCACAACTGGACGGGATGTCAACCACTTATTCTTCAACCTTCAGCAATTTCTTTAATTTCTTAATTTCTGCCTTGAGTCCACGATTCTCATATTCGGACCAACCTCATTTGTCTTGCATGTCTTTCATTTTTTATCTGTAAAACTTACATCCGAATGACTTTTGATGATACCAACTAAAGCCAAAATACAAATTGCATTACCAAATGTTAACTCTTTAAGACCAAACACTTCAGGCATGGCTGCGTTCCACAACCATTTGAAAAATAATGTGTTTAACAATAAAGCACAAGTGTATGCAATAACTTTAACCAAATTTTTAACAAACTTTTCATCAAACATAAAGTTATCCTTAAATCAATTCAATCTCAAGTGGAGAATTGATATACATGTATGATTCAGAAAAACCCCAACCATCATGTCCATCTAAATCCAACCATGAATTTTCTTCCAAGAATTGTTCAATCTTTTCACGTTCCTCATCATCTTCAATACCATCAAGGTCAATGTCTTCGCCACAACCATCATCGGTTGACCAATCACCAAATTCATAACCACAATCAAAGATATCCACACCTTCAGCAATATCAGGTGGGTTATCATCTTCTGTTTCAATTTCAAACTCACCCCAACGCCATGTCAGTTCGCTTCTGATTGTACCAACACCTTCTTTGTATAGTTCTTGTACCTCAAGAATAGACTTCTTATATTCTGGTGAAACTTTCCACAATGCCATGATTATTCTCCAATTGTAAAACTAACTTGCTTAACCGATTCCCACTTGAATGCACGCCAGCCTTGTGCTTCAACATCAAACACAGCCAATGATGTATTGGATGTTTGGCGAACCTCAGATACTTCGGTTGCTTCTTTTTGAATTTGTGGTAGTTGTTCACCGTTTAGTGTGCATTTCATCACACGTTCATCACCATTCTTTTTGGTGAAGGTAATAGTAACAACACCTTCACGCAATCGGCCTTTTAACCATTCTTGGAATTCTGGATCAGTACCAACAATTTCTTTCACTTCGCTCATAATATAACTCCTGTTTCACTTCTTCAATGTAAACTTACTCAAATACTCTCTTGCATCTGGAAAATCATCAACTTCAAAATCATCCTGCGACACATACTCATAGATTCTATTTTCATACATTTCAGAGTTTTTGGCAACCTCTTCCTTGTGTTGATTCAATAATTCTGCGGCATATAACATATCATCTTCTGAAGCCTGTGATAGAAACCTCATTAAACCAACCTTACCAAGGCTCAACAAGAATCGTAGGTTTCGTTTATCGTGTTCGTTCATTTTAGTGATAGTTTTAAGAATTTAATGATATCGTGTTTGGCGCCATCGGCCATACTCTTGTCAAATGTGGTGTAGCAATTATGTATTGGTGCTGCTTGTACCATCTTAATACATTCATCAATCAATAGGTCGGCGAACTTTTGAAAATTATCACCTTGAATGTGTAGGTCTTTTTCAGAAAATTCAGCCTGTTCGGCAAGTTCTTTAATACGTTCATTCATAGTCTTGTCTCAAGTCGGGGTCAATCAACTGACCTTTCATCAAATAAAGTGGTGATTTACGGTATATCATAACATCATGGAACGGGTCTGTCAAGATTTTTATTACCCATGTGATGGCAGTCTCAAAGTTTTCTTTGACCATCAACTGTACCGACCTAAATGCAACACCTAGGATACCCAGCCACAACCAACCCATACCCACACGGTTAAAGAATGTTTCAGTATCTTGTTGCGGAACCAATAGGTTCATTGTGGTTACATCAAAGTATGCCAACAAAGGCACTGCCAACCAACAAGCCAATAGAATACGCTTACGATTTAGATTAAAACCTACCTTGATATCTTCTTTGTGGTCAAAGGTTGCTTTGTTGTATTCATCATAACCCTTTGGCTCAAAAAAGAAATGGCCTGCTTGGCGTGTCATCATAGCAATCAACCATGCAATATATGATGATACAACAGGATCAATGAACAGATAAACATATGCAACTAGAAACGAACATGCGGATATCAAATGCAAGAATTGGTTGATTCGGCTGTGATGGTAATACCTGTGGTCATCCCATCTTTGTGTTCTTAATGTTTCTAGTATGTTCATGCTACCCATCCTTGTATAATTTCCATTGCCGTTTGCACAACATCCATATCAATTTTCAGTCTATGGGCAATTTCATAAACCGAGAGATGTAAATCCATCAACTCTTTGATTTGCAAAAGCATTGGCTTATACATGAATGTTCCTTAAAGTGGTTTCTTATTTATTGCAATGTAATCGGTCAACCTATCAATACGTGATTGGTTGTATTGCACCATTGCATCAGCATATTCACGACTGGTGAATGCCTTTAGAATATCTACTTTTGCTTCTTCAAGTTCACGTTCAGCCATTTCCAATGCGGTTGGTCCTGCTGTGAGTCCATCAACAAATTTACTGAGAACCTTCAACCTCATACTGTTTCCTTTGCAACAATTTCAACTTCAGTCCATGCCATCAAATGCACAACATTACCATCATCATCGGTGCAATATGAATACATTCCGTCAATATGGTCAAAGTTAAATTCATAACCATCTGCCGTCTTTACACGGCTTCGGCGTGGCACCTCATACAATTTCATACTGTTTCCAATTCTTCAGTTACAATTTCAGGAACATTTTCATTCTTATTCACAGATTCAACAACCTTACGTCCAACATAACGACCCTCAGCATTAAACTCTTGTGGATTCATCAACTGATAAGCCTTGACCTTACGACCATCTTTGTGTGTCTTGATAACACCACCATCCAATCGGATGTTGTATAGGTTTGTGCTGAGGCGATACATGACCGCCTCTTGGTCAGTACCTGCAAAGCAGGCCTTGATTTCATCAGGTGTTACAGGATTACCACTCAACAATGTCACCGTAATCTTTTCATGACGATTTTGTTTACCACTACGAACTGTTCTACTCATAATATAATCTCCTTAGAATGGAATTTCTTGGTCTGCTTTAGGTGTTTCAACAGCAGGTGTTTCAGGTGCGTTAATCTTTGCATCAACCTTGGTGTATAGGTCAAGGAATGCAGTCTTGGTTTCTTCATCAAAACGATTCACACACAAGGTAATAGCCTTCATGCGGTCTTTGAAAATCTCATACGCCTTGGCAATATGCACCAAACGGCGAGTAGAGATAATTTCATCAGTAGCACCTTCAAGGAAGGACTTACGCACAACTTCTGCCCACATAGTCAGGCATTTAACAAAATCTTCATCTTGAATCAAGGGTGTAAGAATCTTGGTCTCAGTCTTTGCATCAGGATATTCTTGCTCAACAGTAATAGGAAAGCGTTCGAGGAAAGCATCATCAAGAATCTGTGACAAATACTTACCTTCATCAGAACCACGACCTTTAGTGTTTGCGGTTGCAATGATACTGAAACCCTTAGCAGGTTGTACCAACTCACCAGATTTCTTGTTGTAATATGGCTTACCTTCAAGGATACCTTGCAAGCACATCAACTTATTAGAACCACGGTCGACCTCATCAATCAACAGAATGGCACCACGTTTCATTGCCTGAATTACAGGACCATCACGGTTAACGACATTGCCATTAACAAGAGTAGGGCCACCAAGTAAATCCGATTCGTCAGTTTCAATAGAAATGTTAACACGGATACACTCACGTTGTAATTCGGCGCAGACTTGCTCGACCATAAGCGTTTTACCGTTACCAGAAAGACCTGTAATGAATACAGGATAGAACATGCTAGACTTAACGATATTGCGTAAGTCTTTGAAGAAACCAAACGGAACATAATCAGGATACTTTACAGGAATTGAGGTATCAGAATCATCATGCAGTTTAGGTTGGCGCAGCACCACGACTTGTGCAAGGTCAACTTCTGTTAATTCAGGTTCTGATACCTTGACAGCATTGGGCAAATCACCAGCAGGCAACATAGGCACTTGGTATGCACCACGTTCAGCACGGTGTTCGGCTTTAGAGGTCAACCAGAAGGGATAAGAAATGCCTGCTTCTTCAACCAAATCACTAATCTGGCCACGGGTCAAGGTTGCGGACACACCATACTTGCGTTCAGAAGCCGCAATAAAGGCTTTTTGGTTCTTGTTCATCAAATTCTCCATAATCAATAAGGCACGTTGTTGGCGCTGGGGTTGTTGAGGCTATCTAACACATTTTCAACCTCGTCAATAGGCACGTTGAGGACCACAGCAATATCCTCAGCATCATAACCATTGTTGAACATATCAACAATTTCATTAAACAAATCTTTACTTCTACCCATAACTTCTCCTACAAAGTGATGCAATTCTAACATAGGTTGTGGCATTTGGCAACCATTAAAGTATACCGAAACATTTGGTTGCCAAGGACATTTTCTGTGATAGAGTCATCGGTGTCATCCATCATATAAAATTTATTAGGTTTTACCACACTTTTTATGGTAAACCTGTTTGATAATAACTGAACCATTTGATTCAACACATCGGCACACACGCCCGGTAGAAGGAAATTTCCTACTTACCCAGTCTGGTTGAACGGTCTCCTGTTCATCAATCTCAAATGTTGTGTAATACGACAACAAATCTTTTTCTTCCGATTCTGTTAGTTTAATCATCATTCAACTCCGTATTCTGCTTTCAAATCATCCAACGCCTTACGGACTTTTTCCGCTACAGGGCGATACTTCACGGGATGAATAGGATGATATGTCCAACCCATACCACCCCACATTTTACTACCATTTAATAATTTGTCAAGTTCGGCAAGTAATTCAAACCTAGGGT
>Ga0208875_1000429_pt1 | contig 13951 bp, 10 predicted proteins | sample CryBogCBH25Aug08_FD_184612 | JGI IMG/M metagenome (GOLD analysis project Ga0208875, IMG submission 184612) | Freshwater microbial communities from Crystal Bog, Wisconsin, USA - CBH25Aug08 (SPAdes) (version 2) | ecosystem: Environmental > Aquatic > Freshwater > Lake | place: Crystal Bog...
GCCCGCACACCCCGCCGGACGGGAAAACACCGACAACATCCCTCGGATCGGGATAATCCACGCTTAACCGATCGGTGACCAGAACCGCGGTTTTGCAATCCGAGTCATTGGCCACTTCAATCTTGAACCGTTCGGGAAAACCCATCGAATTGCCGGACCAGATGCGAATCGGCAGCAGCTTCACCGCGTCAATTTTTCGCGGCTGGCCCAGATCCACCTGGACCCAGCGGTTCTGTTCATCATTCGTCGCCGGCCGGGAATGATAGGCCGGCGAATACTGTGCGGCGACCCGTTCCACACCCATCGGCGCATCGGTGGCTTCGCACAACAAACCGCTCATAAGAGCCGGATAGAACCATAGAGCAGCAGGCACAAGACGGGTTTTCATAGGTGTTAAGGGAATCCCCATTTCTGGCCCACATGGGTTGTTAATCAGGGGACAGATTTTAGTTTATGCTTTCATCGTTCTTTGTCCAGAACCCACCTCCAGAATTCAAAATAACGTTCGATAATATTTAGTCGCATACGTTGCGATCGAAATACCGTAACCGAAACCGGAAATAAATGATCAGGCCGTCAAGGTGCCTTATGTAAGCCCTCCCATTTCACCACCCATGAACCATCGGCGGGAAACCCGGGAGCCGGTCGGTCGGGAGCGCCGTCCCAGCCGGCGGCCATCATCGCGACGGCATAAAGCAGGCCACCATTGCTCGGCATATAGGGATAGGGGCCTCCCGTCGCCAAGCCAACATCGGAGAAGCTGAATCGGCTCGTGTCGGTGAGCAGAAACTCAACGGCCTTATCCGGCTTGCCGATTCGTGCAGCACACATGGCCAGCATCGGAAAGTCCCAGCCCCACACGCGGTCGTTTTGCCATACATTAAAAACCTTATCCGCCGTGCGCCGCATCGTATCCGGGTCGGTGCCATCGCCCGGCAACATGCCAAAGATACCGGTCAGCGCCGGATGCTCGTAGTTGAAATGCGTCCACATGTCGCGAACCCCCTCGTAAAGCACATAAACACCATCCTGCCGGGGGAGCGGGGCCAGCCCTTTTAACACTTTTTCCCATTCGGGATTTTGCGGTTCACCAAGCCGCTCACGCCATGTTTGTGCGACACGAAGGCCAAAACGCCAGTAGGCCAGTTCGAAGGCGGGATTGGTAGTGATTTTGGGATTGGTATTCTCCGACACGACATAGATCGGCGGACCTAAAACATATTGACCGGTGGCTGGTTCCAGATAGGCGAAGGAAGACAGGAAATCCGCAGTATCGTAAACAATCTGCCTCCATTTGTTCAGCGTGTCACGCGAGGGATGTGCCCGGTAGTCAAGTTCGGCGAAGAAAATGGGATGCGGCTGCTGCCAGATGAGCAACGCATTGCACGGATGGGGCGATTCGTGTCCATCGGGACTCGTCATTTTGGGCCACCGGGCACCTATGAAGCCCTGCCGCCGCGCCCGCTCGCAAGCCGACGGGAGAAACTTCTGATAAATTCCCAGACTGCGATCGAGAATATCCCAGCGGTTCCAGAGCGCGTAGTGCGCGGCATGCCACCAAAACATCTCCAGGTGAAACTTTCCGTTCCAGCCATTGTTCACCAGGCCGCTCTCCTGAGGCGGCATCGTCCCAGCCTCATTAACCGCCAGGAGATATTGTGACAGCACGATTCGCCGCTCCAGTTCCCTCCAGCGAGGATTCTTGCTTTGGGAAAGATCAATGGCGCCACCGGATTGCCAGAACCGTGCCCACGACGCGGTTGAGGCGGCTTGGGTTTCATTTACGCTCGGAATAACGCCGGGCGCGGAGTCGGGTGCGAAGACGCAGGTGAACTCCAACCGATCTCCAGATGCGGCTGACCACTTGAACCGATGGGGGTAGGAGTGGCCGCCGATGGCGAGCGTGCCGCCTTCAGCTATCTGTTCCTCGAAGGGCTGACCCGAGATCGTGTAGCGGACATGAAGTTTTTTGACCGCGCCACGAAAGGGGTCAGAACCGCCCAGCGCGTTGTTCACGGCAATTTCGAGCCGATTATCGTTTACCGCGGCGGTGAGTTTCGCCGTGACGTCCACAAACCGATCTTTTGCTCCGTAGCGGGCCGATACGATGACCAGCGGTGCGGCTGGAGGAACCGGGGCCGGCGGCTGAAAAACGAGGCCCGGCTGGCCGGCAACCGTGACGAAGTAAGACGTCGCATCCATTTTGTGTTGGATCGCCAAGCAATTGGCGGCAAGGGTAAAGGGCGTTTGGTGCCGCTCAGCACTACTCCAATCGCCAACCAAGTTGGCAAACTCGCTTCGCGCAGCATAGGGAAAGTCGATGAACGCCTTGAGCTGACCGTTGGCGACGAGCTTGGAGACTATGCGAACGGCGACCACGTCGAGCGTTGGATGGCAGCACGTTTCCACGCGCACCGAAACTCCATCAATGGCGAAGCTGCTCTTCAGGATGCCAGTCCACATGTCCAGTTCCTGCCGCGGGTCGGATAAATCGGCGAGGCCAACCGGTTTGCCATCGGCGCGGGTAAGTTCGAGACCGATGCGTCCAAGATTAAGCCGTCGGGGATTATCGAAAAGCCAGCGGCTCAACGCCTCCTTTCCGGTCTCGGGGGCATCGTAGGCAACCGGTCGGCCATGGGTGTCCCAAACTCCCCCGGTGAAATCCTCCAACTTTGCGCCGCGAGGCAACTCCGCCGCGTGCCAGCCCCATTCAGACATGGTGTTAAAGGCGGTGAACGTTTGCAGACCGGTGATATCTGCCGAGAAGGCGAAGCGGCCGTTGCCAACTTGGACTGGATTATTCTGGTCGCAGCTTGTGCGCACAACCTTATGCCGAGCTACCAAAGCATGACGGTCAATGACTGGTTGATTTAAATTGGCATCATCCGCCCGGGCAGCAGAACAAACCAAAAACAACAGCGCAGCAATTTCTAAAACAGGGCGACTTGTTTTTTTCAACATAAAACGAGAAGCGATGCCATTGCCAATAAATGGGTTAAAATGTTTGCAACTGCATTGCCGTGAATGTTGGCCCGGTTCAACTTATTCACTCAGTGGCTTGCCGTTAACAAGAATTTCAAGGCCTTCAAGGCTTGGATTTTTGACAAAGGTGGCTGACGATTCCTTGGGGGCTTTGAAATTCAACAGCAAGCGATTGCCTTCTTTGCGCCACGAGACTACCACCAATCCGTGACGCGTGAGGGTTTTGCCTTTGGCCCAATCTAAACCGCTCAGATGCGGACTGATTTCGATGGCGTTCCCACCAGGCTCATCGGCCTTCACCCCCAAAACAATTCGATCTAAAAACCGGGTTGGCGCGGCCGACCAGGCATGACAGTGGCTGCGCGTTGGCCATTGGTCGCGACCGGTGGTGCCCTGGGGATAGGATTCCCAGACCGTGGTGGCACCCGCCTCGAGCATGGGCGCGTAATTGCGGTAAATATCCTTCACAATTTCAGCCTGCAGGCCGAGCTTCTCATAAGCTTCGTAGAGATAAAACGCGGCGAAGGGCGAACCCAAGCGCACCATTTTCTCCGGTGGATGAATCAGGTTTTGCAACGCAGCCGCCTGTTTATCCGGAGGGACAATATCATACAGCAAGCCCAGGATGCTGGTATGCTGGGAAATGGAATCACTGAGTTTGCCATCCTCATGCACGCTGTCGGGATAGGCTTTTCGCGTGTCATCCCAGAGCGCGTTCACCGCCTGAACCAGATGGGTGCGACACTTCTCCAGCCAGACAATATCGCCGCCCCGGCCCAGCACCTTCGCCTCTTTAATCGCCGCGTCAATCGCCCCCACAACGAACATGCTGTTATGAACAACGGTGCGATGATCCTGATCGCTGCCGCTCCAATCGAACATGTTCCAAAAGGGGCCGCTGAAGAGGCCCAGCTTGTCGGTGAATTGCTCCGCGCCCTTAAGATTACGGATCACGGCCGGATAGATATCCTCCAGAAAACGCCGGTCGCCGGTTTCAAAATAATAATCCCAGGTGGAGATGCCCCATAAAAAGCTCCACGCGGGCAGCAGCGTATCCCAGGAAGACGGGGTCTGGCAGCCGGCGATGGGCAAATGCTCCAGCGAATCGGCGGTGAGCCGCGCACAGCGGGCGGCCAGGTCGTAGCCGCCGAAAACACCATAAGCCAGCAGGGACTCGTTGCGGGCATCCCCCACCCAATGAGTTTGCTCGTATAGCGGGCAATCCGTGAAGGTGTCTTCCATGCACAGCTTCAGGGTGCGGGTCGAGATCCCCCATATTTGATTCAGCCGCGCGTCGCTGCATTCGAATGAGCCGGCCTCATTCACCGGGTAGGTCGAAGAGACCAACTGCAGCCGCTGAATCTGGACCGGTTTCGTTTGCTGGCGCAGCGTGACGAAGAGGTAACGGCCGGAACGGCGATTTAGCGAGGTGAAGTGGTTGACCCCGGCTTTGGTGATGTAGCGCATGCCATTGCGGTTTCCCCGGGTGTGTTGCAGCCGTCCGTCTGGCGAAATGTATTCAATGCCGCAAATGTCCACCACCACCCCGGCTTCAGCCGTCATGGCAAAATCGTAATAGCCGACGTCCTGTTCGCCCAAATCATAGAGCAATTCCACGTCCCCATTGGCCGAGGGCAAAACGGTGGTCGCTTCCGCGTTGTCATAAATCAACCCCGCCGGATTTTGCACCAGCGCGGTGCCGTCCCCCACCACAGTGCGATCGGTAAACTGCCAGAACGCGTCCGCCACAAACATTTTTTCGCTGGGCAGCAGCTCAAGGCCCGCCCCCGCCAATCTCTGAAGGCTGGCGACGTTGGTCGCCGTGGCAAAAATCTTGCCAGTTGTTTGCTGGTAACCAGCGATGAGACGGCTCAGCTTGGGATCATCACGGTCGAAGGAACTCCAGAGCAAGTCATTGGTGGCGATGGCGAACTCAGGCAAGCGCACCAGCACGAAGGGATTCTCATAGGATCCTTGCAGCGGATTGACCAGCTTGTAATTTGCCGGGGCCACAAACCGCAACGCTTTCTCCTTGTCATGTCCAAACAACTCCCGCGAGAAAGCCACCAACAGATGCCGGCCGGCGGGAAGATCAAACCGGTTGTTTTTCATCTGGCGGCCATCCACCGCCACCTGCATTCCTTCCAGCCGGAGCTCCACTTTTACCGGCTGCTCATTCTCGACCAGCGTCGCCATGCCGCAAGCAGCGCCGGCGGTTCGATTGGCCTCGATCACCCCCGGAGACGAAAGGCGAACAGCGGGCAGACAGAAGTTCCACCCTTCCGCCTGGACCACTTTGGCCCCTAAAAAGGATCGAAAAGGCCGCGGCTGTTTGGTCAACAGCGCCACATCCCGGGCGCGCAAATCTTTCCATGGTCCGGCTTCCGCCTTGCAAACCACGGCGGCCCGCACGAAATTCTTGTGCTCCAATCGGGCGTCATACCACTCGGCCGGTCCCATTTGAATGCTGATCTTGGGGGTTTCGCTTTTCCATTCCGGAGCCGCCGCCACCTCCCAGCTCCGATCCGTGATCAAAGTCCAGGCGCGTCCGCCTTGGTCCACCGCATCCAATTGGGCCAGCAAACCCGCCGCTTGTGGAATGTGATGAAAATCACCGACCCCAAAATAGCGCGCATAGACCAGCAGCTCGTTCTGGCCGTCGCGCAGGAAGGGGCGGAGGTCAATCACGTCAAACTTGTAATGCTCCGGCCAGCTCCGGCAGGGGCCGTCGTTGATCCATCTGCCGTTCACCAGCAGCCGATAGCAAGTGTCCGCGGTGATCCGGAGCGTCGCCTCCCGCAGCCCCGTCGCCTTGAACGTTTTGCGGGCAATGACCGTCTGGTTGTAGGGACTTGGGCCGTGTGCGGGCAGCCAGATCCATTGGGCGCTCAGCGGTTTCAAGTCCACTTCGGCGGCGGTCAACCCGGAAAGGGTAAGCCGCCATAACAATGCCACTAGCAGACTAAACGAAACGATCTTCAGGTGACGGGATATAACAATATTCATGGCGCGTAAAATTGGATGAACAGATCATGACCTAAAACAGGCTCGCCGTCCATGTTGCTGAGACTTGCTGAAAAGTGCGAACGCATGTTTCCTGCTTGATCGCCTTTGATCAGGGGTCGAGGTTCAGGAAATCGCTGGAAACGGCGAGGCTGCGGTCGTCAATCAGGTTGAGGTAGCCGGCCTTCAGGCCGGCGGTCAATGCAAAGGTGGCCTGCCGGGTTCCGTCGGATAGCGTGGTTGCGGTTGGCAGCGGGATGTCCTGCACCTGCCACTTCACATGCTCCCAGTCTTTTCGGGAGTCGCCGCTGATCTTCATCAAGGGGATCGGCTCGGTGGTGTGGATAAACTGCGCGCGAACGATGGGGGTTTGAGCACTCCAAGTGAGATTCACCCCGCCCTTGCTCACGCTCGTACTGAGGATGCGCGCCAGCGGCGGCGTGCCGCGCGTGACGCTGTCGGCAAAGGCATAGATTTCGCGCACCGCATTGGGACCGGTTTCCTCCCACCGGTGACCGTGACGATGGACGGGCAACAAAGTCATCCATGAATCCGGGCCGGTTTCGCGCCATGATTTGGCGGTCATCGGTGGCAGGCCGTATTTATCGTTGGCATCGTTGATCCAAAGCCAGTGCGCTTTTCCCCTGGGCTGGCGGTAAAAGTTTGCGGGATCCCAGCGCATGACTTCGGGGTGTTCCTTGATGATGGCATACCAGACATTGCCGAGATCATTGTTGCCGCCAATGTATTGCGGCACGACAAAAGCCAGGCGGTGATCCAGGCCGCCCGCGATGCTGCAGACCACCGAGCCCATCGAGATGCCGACGATGCCAATGCGGCTCGCATCCACCTCGGGACGCGCGGCCAGAAATGACACGGACAGAATCGCATCCGCGACGCCATGATAGAGCCATTGTTCTTCCGGGGGCAATTTGCTGTCGGCAAAACCCGACGGCCGCTGCGGTTGACCGGCCCACGGCCGGCCCAAGCTGTCAATGGTCTGCCAGACCGCATCGCCGGATTTGCCCGCGCGGACATTCACCGGCACATGGCCTTCCGTGTCGAGCGATAGCGCGGCATAGCCCTTTCCATTCCAATATCTCACCCATTTATCGAAAGCCGTGCCGCCGCCGCCGTGGATCAGCACCACCGCCGGCACCCCACCGGTGACGTTGGCCGGCAAACCCAGATAAGCATAGAACTTCGTTGGCCGTCCCTTGTAAGGCAAGCCATCGAGATACAGCGATTGCAGCCCTTCCACTTTACCTTCCTGGGCCGCAACAGCCGCCGGCGGTTGGGAAAGCGCTTCAACATTCCACTGCGGCGGCTCAAGGGCGGCGACCCGCAACGCAAATAACAGTGTCAGCAGCAGAGCGGTGAGAGTTGGAAATGTGGCCTTCAAATTTGTCAGGTGTCCCATCCGCATAACATTATTGGTTTTGTCCGGCATGCCTGTGCGGTCAGCAAACCAAATCGCGCTCGGATTGCAATAACAGTCTTTGCCGACGGCGAATGGTTGGGCTGAACGGTCATACCTCAATCAACGCGCTTCATATTCCAACCCATTAAGCTAAAAAAACGAGTTGGCATAATCTTCGGAGGCAAAACAAACCTCAATTTACGCCGACTCCATGCAACCTGCAAAACCGATGCAAACCGCCAGATTTGCATACCTTGCTGTAAATAAACGTGATAACACCTTTAGAACTGCGCAACATGAGCCATAATAGCACATAATGGCACTTGGATATTAAAGAAAATAGAGCTGATATGTCGCAGTTTGTCATTGGTATCGCCGGCCATGCCATTGAAATCTCGCGCCATACCATTGGCATGGCCGTCCATACCAACCATATTTCGCGCCGTACCAATGGTATCGCCGTCCATACCATTGGTATTTTCAGCCATTCTATCGGCATGGCGCGGGATATGGCTGATATTTTGTGCCTGCCCCACCCTATCCGACAACTCCCAACCCGTAGGCGACAAGGCAGGGAATTCAACGCGAAGGCGCAAAGGAGCAATGACGTAAGGCACAAGAATTCTCTGCGCCTTCGGGTCTTGGCGTCTTTGCGTTAAATTGGCTAGCCACTCCAAAGACCGGGCGGACGGTTCCCAATGAGGGTTGACAAATCAGAACGCCTGAAATACAACCGTGATATGCCTTCCGGGATTAATCACCTTTTGCGAACGAAGACCGCTGTCGCGGTTCCCGTCGCGAGGAAGGCATGGCTCAGCTTTTTGCGTTAGGCGGCTTGCGCGACACCAAAACCACAACAAGACAAAACATTATGACACCAGACAGACTCATTGATTGGGCTATTTCAGTTGCCATTTGCGTTTTTATTTTGAGCGCGACAGGGCTTCAGGACTGGATTGCCGGATTGTTTGGAAGCAAGCACACCCGAAAGGAATTGGAAGAGAAGATTGCCACTTTGGAGAGTCGCATCGAACAGTTGGAAAAGAAGCCATGAGATTATTTTCGCCGTCTAACACCTGTCGGAAAGGAACAGCGATGTGGATTGGCCTGAGCTTGGGCATAGCCATTGGGGCAGCCGTTGGCGTTGCCATGAACGACGTGGCGCAAGGAGCCGCCCTCGGCGTTGCTTTGGGCGCAGCGGTCGGCGCAGCCGTGACGTTTGCCCAGCCAAAAAAGATTTGAGACGATTGCCGCCTAAGATTGGGAGGCTATGCCGAGCAGAAATGTTCCCAGAACAACAGGAAAACAAATTATGACAAAATGCCCGCATTGTAAGAAACCGGTGAGTTTGAGTGCCAAGACAGCAAGTTCAGCAGATGCGTTACCTGTCCGCAAAGAGACGGTTGGAAGCGTAAAGAAGGAAGTGATGTATTCCTGCCCGCATTGTGAATGCGTCTTGGGATTCAGCTTTTTCGTTGGCGGTCTTTTGACGGGTCGCCCGTAATGACACCGCCTAACAAGTCGCCGGAGCCAATGCCTTTTGGCGCTGGTGGCCGCCCCGTGCTACGGGGTTCCGCTGTCGCGGGCGACAGTTTTTGGTTCAGCGTGGCCCAGATTTATTCGTTAAGCCACATTTACACGTTTATGAAAATACCGACATACACCCAGACACCGGGACTCGACCGCTATCCTGAAGGTGAGCGGTTCGCCGTCTATCGTGCGACTCACAAACGATTATTGAGTGAGGACTCTGCTTATCACCGTCGCTGGCAGCGATACATCGCTGCGGTGGTTTGCCTGGCCATCATCCCGATTGTCGGCTGGGTCGCAGCCGTTGTGCTGGCATTTCGCCAGCAGGCATTTCAGAACCAGAGGATTGGTGATGTTTTACTATCTTTGGCCTAACAAATCGCCGGAGGTCCTGGCGGACGGCACCTTGTCGCGGTCCATGTCGCGAGGAAGGCATGGCTCAGCTTTTTTCGTTAGGCAGCAAGACGCGCATTGATTTTATGAACCCAAACACCACTCAGAAGATCGGGACGTTCCAGATTAGCTCGCTGCTTCCGATGTTGTCGCCCGTCGTTTTTTTTCTGCTGTTTTACAGCCTGCGATGGGCGGGAGTTTTCGCGGCGGTTTTTTTTACGGCGATGGTTTGTTCATCGCCAGCCAGTTACCGCACACGCGGCGGCTCACTCATTCCGGCAGTTTGTTTGGCGGCATTTCTGTGGCTTTGTGCCGCCGTGGTTATTATTTTAGGAGCACATTGAGTTATAACGAAGTTGCTGCCTAACCAGTCGCCGGAGGTCCTGAAGGACGGCCTCCTTGTCGCGGTTCACGTCGCGAGAAAGACATGGCACAGCTTTCTGCGTTAGGTGGCACTTACGCATATTAAAAATATGGGCATGATTATTGGCAGCATGATTTACTCGCTACCGCCGTTGATGCTTTTCATCGCCGGTCTAGCTATCACATTTCGCTGCTACCGCAGTCGTGCGATACTTCAAGATGCCGTTAATTTTAAGCAAGGTCGTTGGGTTGCATTATTCGTTTCACTCGGTGTTTTTGGAGTCGGAGTTTTAGTTATTCTTTTTGGTTGGTTTTTAGATTTATTGGATCGGCACTATTTCCATTCTGGCGAGAAGCTTGGCTTCGGTTTTCCGTTTTATATTTTTGGGTTCGCCATCGGAGGATTCGGCGCGCTTTGCCTTTGGTTTTCAGGTGTCATTTGTCTGACAAGATTGTTGTCAGCACTCATTTCCCATGTTCGTTCAGTCCAAACAAAACGTGCCGCCTAACACGGAGATAGGCTGCAAACCTTGACCTATTCACTGCCCGGCGAATGGCAACCTTATTGCCATTGGACTTGGATTGGCTCCGGGCCATGCCGCGCCGGCAAAGCCATTCAGGGCGAACTGAAATAAGGTCTTGCACTTCTGCGGTGCAGGAAGAAAATCATTAAAACGCCCAAGCTGTCCGCGGGCAATTAACCCCATCGAAAATCCCGGATGAAATTGTTTTTTCAACGCTGCGCGCGAATCCTGCTCGCAGTCATATTCGTTTCCCGCCCGGCCTTGGGCGCGGCGGAGGCGCCCGACGCCAATCGCATCCGCGAAATCGCGGCGTGGCTGCCGGCCCGGCCCGCCGGGGTCGGCCAGCCGATCACCAACCGGGCGGCATGGGACAATCTCGCCGTGCGCCGGCCGGAGCTGAAAGCCTTGATCCGGTGGGCGGCCAAGCTGGCGGCCCAGCCCTTTCCGGAGCAGCCGGATTCCCTGTTTCTGGAATTCACCAAAAACGGCAACCGCAACCATTGGGAGCGGGCCGCCGCCGCCCGCCGCAACCAGGTGGTGAACCTGGCCCTGGCCGAGTGCCTGGAAAACCAAGGCCGGTTTCTGGCCCCGCTGGAAAGGGCCGTCGCGGCGCTCTGCGCCGAGCGGACCTGGGTCCTGTCCGCGTGCGATCCCAAACTGGAGAATTTCCGCGGCGAGACGATTGATATCGATCTGGGCTCGGCCACGCTGGGGGTGGAACTGGCCACGGCCGGCTATCTGCTCGGCGACCGGCTGTCGCCCGCCACGCGGGAACTGATCCGCGTCAACCTGGAACGCCGCATCTTCGCGCCCTATCGCGCGGCCGCGACCGGCGTCCGCAAGGAGTTCTGGTGGATGCACGGCCGCAACAATTGGAACGCGGTCTGCCTCGACGGCGTCACCGGCGCGGCGCTGGCGACCATCGGTCCGGCGCCGGAGCGCGCGTGGTATGTGGCCCTGGCGGAAAAAAACATCGGCGCCTATCTGACCGGCGGTTTCACGCCGGACGGCTATTGTGTCGAGGGGCTGAGCTATTGGAACTATGGCTTTATCAATTTCACGCAGCTGGCCGAGAACATCCGCCAGGCCACCGGCGGCAAAATGGATCTGCTGGCGAATCCGCTGGCCGCGCAGCCCGCGCTGTTCGGCTTGCGCTCGGAGGTGATCAACGGCGTCTGCACCACCATTGCGGATTGCTCGGCCAGCGACCAGCCCTCGGGCATCCTGGTGAATTACCTGAGCCGCCGTTTTGGCTGGGATGCCACGCCCGAACGCAGCGAGAAATTCGGCCGCGGACTCTATGAGACGGCCCTCATGGCTTTTCTGCCGGCGGAATTGCCCCCGATCAAAACCGCCAACTATGCCGGCGAGCTGCCGTGGCGGACCTGGTTTCCGGACGGCGGCATTTTGATCTGCCGCCCCGGCACCGGGGCGAACACCCCCTTCGCCGCCGCCATCAAGGGCGGCAACAACGGCGTTCCCCACGGCCACAACGACGCGGGCAGCTTCAGCGTCTTCCTGGGCACGAACCAGGTCATCTGCGATCCCGGCGGCGAAGTTTACACGGCGCGCACCTTTAATGCGCACCGTTATGACAGCAAGGTGCTGAATTCCTTCGGCCACGCGGTGCCCGTGGTGGCGGGGCAATTGCAGCGCGCCGGCGGCGCGGCGCGGGCTGTGGTGGTGGCCACCAACTTCACCGAGGCTGCCGACTCGCTGACGTTCGATCTGCGGTCGGCCTATCCGGTGGCGGATTTGCAGAAGCTCGAACGCAAGTTTGTCTATCACCGGGGACCGGCGCCCTCGCTGGAAATGCGCGACGAAGTGGCGTTTGCCCGGCCGGAATCGTTTGAATCCGCGCTGGTGACCTGGGGCACCATCAAAACCATCAACGCGACGACCATCGAAATCACCGACAGCGGCAGCACGTTGCGCGTGGTGATCGACACCCAGGGACGGAGCTTCCAGCTGAAACCGGAAACCATTGACGAGGATGTCCACACCAAGCGCAAACCGGTCCATCTGGGCATCGTGCTGGATGAAAAAGTTTTGTCGGCCACCGTCAGCCTGCAAATGGTTCCCGTCCCGAAGTAAGGGATGCCCGGCTAATTTGATTTTGCCGGACATGTCCTGAATCGGCCACGAGCAAACCCGATCCCACGCGGAAGGTCAAAGGGGGAGCGGGCGGCAACCCCGCAACCCGGGTTGCGGGGATTGAAACGCAAATATTTTTTGACCTTGCCAACAATACCGGCGCGGACTGAACATAAACCATCTGCCTATGCCCCTGACCAAACGCAATCTTGCGCTGCGCATCAGCGAAGAAACCGGGTTGATCCAGACCTTTCTGGCCGCCGCAGAGCCAGACGAACAAATTTCAATGCGCAGAACAAATTAATTTTTTAAAGATGACCCAGCACGAGCCAAACATTCAGACCACCCCGGCCCCGATCATGGCCAACCCCGCCCTGCCGAAAAATCCAGCCTTTGCCGGGCTGGTGGAATTTGCCGCCAGCTTTAGCCCGCGTCCGGGCATCACGCATGTGCTGTTTGATTTTGACGGCACGTTGTCGCTGATCCGCCAGGGCTGGCCGGAGGTGATGGTGCCGATGTTTGTCGAAATGCTTCCGCCGCAAGCGGGCGAGACGGAGACGGACCTGCGCCAGCTGGCGTTCGACGACATCATGCGCCTCAACGGCAAGCAAACCATCTATCAAATGATCCAGCTGGCCGAGCGCATCCGCGAACGCGGCGGCCAGCCGCGGGAACCGCTTTGGTACAAGCACGAATATCTGCGCCGGCTCGACATTCTCATCCATTCCCGGATCGCCGGACTGCAAGCCGGTTCCATCCCCCGCGACGACCTGCTCGTCTGGGAGGCGCGATCGCTGCTGGAAGAACTGACCCGCCGCGGCTTGAAGCTTTATCTGGCCAGCGGCACGGACGAGATTTTTGTGAAACAGGAGGCCGAGCTGCTGGACGTAACGCGCTACTTCGGCCCGCACATTTACGGCGCCCAGGACAACTACAAAGCCTTTTCAAAAAAAATGGTCATCGACCGGATTCTGCAGGAAAACCAGATCGAGGGCGCACAGCTGCTGGCGTTCGGCGACGGCTACGTCGAAATCGAGAACACGAAGCAGGCCGGCGGCCTGGCGGTCGCGGTGGCCAGCGACGAGGAGCGCAACGGCTCCGGTCACATGGACGAGTGGAAGCGCCAGCGATTGCTCGGCGTGGGCGCCGATGTGGTGATTCCCGACTACCGGGACGCGGGCGGGCTGCTGAAACGGATCTTGGGCGAGGAACGGTTATGAAAACGCAGCCCGTCGATTTGCGAAAACTCAAGGTTCAGCCTCTGGCTGAGCGGCGGAGCCTGACGTGGATTGAGGATGTGCTCGTATCGCCCGATGCCCCGGTCCGCGCGCTGAGCGAACCGGCGGCCGCGGCGCTTGAAACGTGCGCCCAAGCGATTCTGGCGGCGCGCGAACGCGGGGCGGGCGTCATGCTGATGTATGGGGCCCACCTGCTGCGCAACGGTGCCGCGCTGATTCTGGAGCGCATGATGGCGCGCGGCTGGCTGACGCACCTTGCCACCAACGGCGCCGGATCGATCCATGATTGGGAATACTCCTGGCTTGGCCGCTCGACGGAAAGCGTGGCCGACAACGTCCGGACGGGCTCGTTTGGCCTGTGGGACGAGACCAGCCGTTACATTCATACGGCGCTGATGGCGGGC
>Ga0208875_1000442_pt1 | contig 13616 bp, 25 predicted proteins | sample CryBogCBH25Aug08_FD_184612 | JGI IMG/M metagenome (GOLD analysis project Ga0208875, IMG submission 184612) | Freshwater microbial communities from Crystal Bog, Wisconsin, USA - CBH25Aug08 (SPAdes) (version 2) | ecosystem: Environmental > Aquatic > Freshwater > Lake | place: Crystal Bog...
GAATCTTATACAGACCTTCGTTGTTCTGTATGGGGAGACCATCATACAGCATTTGGTATTGCACAATGGCGAGGCCAACGTCTCGCTGATCTAGAACATTTTGCCACATCTTTAAACAAACCAATTGGTGACCTTGATACACAGGCTCGTTTTGTAAACTGGGAACTTTTGATGGGATCTGAAATACCAGTTGGTAAATCATTAAAGGCAACAACAAACATTGATGATGCTCTAAAAGTTGCTATTGCATATGAACGACCAAGAGGATATACTAAAGATCATCCCGAGAATGGTGATGGATTTGCTAATCGCTGTACCTACGCCAAGAGCCTGCTATGATGTTAAAATTTACCAATAGAAATATTAACAGACTAGGTGAACCTGTTTGGATTAATTCTGAATGGATTGTATCAGTATATGAAAATCATACAGAAGGTGGATCTTTAACAACAGTTATTTTTGGTGGCCCACATAATGCAGAATGGTTTGTCGAAGAAAGTCTAAATGAAGTTATAAAGATAATTAATGAAGGAAAGTAATTATGAAACTATTGAAATTATCATTAAATGTCCATGAGAATACATCGTCAGGAAAAGAAGTTCTAATTAACCCAGAATACATTGTATCAATGCGTGAATGGCATTATACATCTGGAAACTATACAGAGATTGCTATGGTAAACAATCAACAGTTCCATGTGAAAGAAACCATTAAGCAAATTGAAAAGATGTTAGGGAGCAAAAAATGGCTGTGAAGATTATTGCTATTACTCAACCTTTGATAGAGAATGAAAACCCACATCCAGAGCAATATCATCCTCGTAATCTAAATGCCGAAGAGTTCATTGCTTACACGGCCCGTGTTAGTAATCCTTCTAATCAAATGAATAAAGAAACATCTGGTAAACTTCTAAGGTATTGTATCAATAACAAACACTGGTCTATTTTTGAGCAAGTATCTATCACTATGGATATTCAGACAACCCGTGACATTGCACACCAGATTATCCGTCATCGTTCGTTTTCATTCCAAGAGTTTAGCCAGCGTTATGCCGATCCTACAAAGGATATGGGTTTTGTTAGGAGGGATGCACGACTACAAGACGCCAAGAACCGTCAGAATAGTATTGAGACAAATGACAATGAGTTACAAGATTGGTGGGAAAATGTAGCACAAAAAGTTACTATTGATTTTGCACAAAAATTCTATAATAGGGCTATTGAACGAGGCATTGCCAAAGAACAGGCCAGAGCAATCTTACCAGAAGGTCTAACCAAAACCCGTCTATATATGTCAGGTACACTTCGTTCGTGGATTCATTACATTGATGTCCGTGCTGAAGAAGGCACACAGAAAGAACATAGAGAGATTGCTATTGGTGCCCGTGAAGAAATACTAAAGCATTTTCCATCATTAGAAGAATATTGGAAAGAAGATAAACCTACCTCATGGTGGGATAACTGGTTTCCAAATTTGTTACAGTAAGAGGAAGAATAATGGATAGTTTATATCAAGAGTTTATCTATAAGAGCCGCTATGCTCGTTACGTACCAGAAAAAAATCGCAGAGAGAATTGGGAGGAAACAGTTGAACGATATCTTACCTTTATGCATAATCACCTCGCCGATAATTATAGCTTTGATTTGGTACCTCACTACGAGAAGTTAAAGAAAGCAATCATTGACCTTAAAGTTATGCCATCCATGCGGGCGCTCATGACCGCTGGCAAGGCATTGGAAAGAGACCATACATGTGGATATAACTGTTCGTTTCTTCCTATTGATGATGCCAAGGCCTTTGATGAGGCTATGTTTATTCTGCTATGTGGAACAGGTGTAGGTTTCTCCGTCGAGAGGCAGTTTATCAATCAATTGTCAGAAATTCCAGAGAAACTATTTGATTCTGATACTATCATTTCCGTCCGTGATAGTAAAGAAGGATGGGCCAAGGCTCTCCGTATGCTTATTGCTCTCCTTTATACAGGTGAGATTCCTAAATGGGACCTAACCAAGGTTCGTCCTGCTGGCGCTCCGTTAAAGACCTTTGGTGGCCGTTCTTCCGGCCCAGGTCCTTTAAATGAACTATTTAAGTTTGTTGTTAAAGTATTCCGTAATGCTCACGGTCGTAAGTTGACTTCCTTAGAGTGTCATGATATAATGTGTAAAATTGGTGAGGTAGTGGTAGTTGGAGGAGTTCGTCGTTCGGCAATGATTTCTCTATCTAATCTTTCCGATGACCGTATGCGACATGCCAAGGCAGGTGCTTGGTGGGAAGCAAACCCACAACGGGCATTGTCAAATAACTCAGCCGTGTATAATGAGAAACCGGAGATTGGTTCTTTCATGTCCGAGTGGTTATCATTATATGAATCCAAGTCAGGTGAAAGAGGATTATTCAGTCGTGAAGCATGTCAAACAATCGCAGCAAGAAATGGTAGAAGAAATAGCGAACAACTATTTGGCACAAACCCATGTAGCGAAATTATCCTTCGCCCATATGGATTCTGCAATCTTACGGAAGTTGTTATCCGAGCCGATGACACCATGGAAACTATTCGTGATAAAATTGAGGTTGCGACTATTCTTGGCACTTTTCAATCTACTCTTACGGATTTTCCCTACCTGAGAAAAGTTTGGAAGAAGAATGCCGAAGAAGAACGCCTGCTTGGTGTATCACTTACAGGCATCTATGACTCCAAGTTGTTTAACAATCCACATGATAAAGAGATTAAGGCACGCCTGGCGTCTCTTCGTGACTACGCTATTGAGGTGAATAATGGACTCGCAGAAAAACTTGGTATTAATCCTGCTGCTGCTATCACTTGTGTCAAACCTTCTGGAACTGTATCTCAACTCTGTGACTCGGCGTCTGGCATACATCCTCGCCATTCCGATTACTATATCCGTCGGGTCCGTGCTGATAACAAAGATCCTTTAACAAAGTTTATGAAAGAGAAGGGTGTGCCTTGGGAACCAGACGTTATGAAGCCTGATTCCACAACCGTATTCTCCTTCCCACAGAAAGCACCAAAGGGTGCAGTAGTGAGAGATGACATTGATGCTATCAAACATTTGGAGTTGTGGGCAGTATTCCAGGAACACTTCACGGAACATAAGCCATCAGTTACGATTACTGTTCGTGAGGACGAATGGATGAAAGTTGGTGCCTGGGTTTACGACCACTTTGATGAAATGTCCGGCGTCTCGTTCTTGCCTTATGATGGTGGTAGCTACCGGCAAGCACCTTATGAGGCCATAACCAAAGACCTTTACGATGCTATGTTACCTTCCATTCCAACCGAAATAAACTGGGATGAACTCAAAGAGTTTGAGGATAATGTGGAAGGTGTGCAAACCTTGGCTTGTTCGGCGGCAGGAGGGTGTGAAATCTAAACTTTCTTCCATCTATGAGAGTTAGAATAGGAGGCAGCACAAGACTTGTTACAAAAATGTGCTGCCTTTCTATTATTGGCAGTATCTCTATCAATATGTTCTTTACCACATTGCTTACAATACCAAGTGAATGTGGTAAGTATTTTTGTTGATGGAGTTTTACCACGATTCTTTTCAGCAACCTTTTTAGCAATCTCAGGATTCTTCATAGGGTTGTTTGTTAGAAATCTTCTTTTTTGTTGAGGATTAGGAATGCCTTTGTTATATGGTGTGGATCCCGAACGACCTTCACCACCATCGGTACGATTTAATAAGATTCCTGTTTTTATATCTCTGCGGCCATACCAACGAATATAGAAACGCTCCAGTGCGAAAGCACCAATCTCTGTGAGATTAGATTCCATAATGATGATGCGAGAAAGATCGGTAGGAACAGGAACGGAATGATTTTTGTCTTTATATCTACTTGACTTTCCTTTACCAATGTAGTAAGGTAAGCCGGTGCGTTTAGATATATAGGAATAAATATAGAACATGCTGATACTCCTTGCCGAGTGTTAGAGTAGGCAGGTTCCCCAACCGTGGCCTACAACCCTATTTAGTAAAGTTAGGATTTACAGATGTCCGATATCAAAGAAAGTTTCTATAATAGATTGGAAACTCTACGAGAAGAATATAAAGATGTAAAAATAGGACATTCTACAGGTTCATATAAAGAACATGACGATCATATAGAGATTGCTTCTGTTAGAACACCACAAAAACATAGAGGACAAGGTGGTGCTAGTGAAGTTATGAAACACATCAACAAACTTGCTGATGAAAAAAAGAAAAAAGTTAGATTACTTGCTTCACCTTTGGATAAGAAAACACGAACTGACAAACTTGTTGGATTTTATAGGAAACATGGATATGAAACTACAGGAAAAAAAGGTAATGCTGCCGGCGATCCTTGGATGGAAAGAAATCCAAAATAAAATGCGAAATCTAGTCATCGCCTTTCTCCTTGTCACCACACCAGCAATGGCACTTGACCCTTTGCTGCCAAACCACCAACTAACACCAGGCGCAACTCTTCCTGTAACAGAGAAAGAAGTTTGCGTTCCTGGTTATGCTGGTCGTGTCAGGAACGTTCCACAGAACGTAAAGAATAAGGTATATCAGTTATATGGTATACCTTCACATAAACCAGGTGATTATGAGGTTGATCATCTAATTAGTCTTGAACTTGGTGGTGCAAACGAAATAAGCAATCTTTGGCCTCAATCTTTCAAGACACTGCCTTGGAATGCCCATGTGAAAGATGAATTGGAAAATAAACTACACCAAATGGTGTGTGATGGAAAGATGACCTTGAAAGAGGCACAAGATAAGATTTCAGGAGACTGGACTAAAGCTTACTGTGAGGTTTTTGGTATAACTAACTGTAATGGAGACTAATGTGAAGAAACTACTGATTGCCGCTATGTTACTAACAACACCAGCAATGGCTCAAACTGATATCACCATCAGCAAATCGCAACAACTTATGCAGGTTGATACAGATGAAGGTTCATACCAATTCCCTGTATCTACTGCACGAAAAGGATACTATACACCAACTGGTACTTTTCATCCTTACTCCCTTCAACCAATGCACTACTCAAGGAAATATGACAATGCGCCAATGCCTCACTCCATCTTTTTTAGTGGCGGTTATGCTATCCATGCTACTCCACATACTGGTAATCTGGGGCGTCCTGCGTCTCATGGTTGTGTTCGGCTTAGTCCCCGTCATGCAGCATTTCTTTATGGGATTGTAAAGAACGACCGTGAAGGAACTACCATTCGTATTATCCCTTGATGTCATAAATCGGTTAATGTTGCTATGCAATAAATATTGGTTCCTTCAACCAAAGGAGCAGTTTTGAAACACAAAGACCGTAAACAATATCGTGCGATCTTTATATCAGATGTTCATCTAGGTACCAAATATTCAAACGCAGAACTTCTTCTAGAGTTCCTAAAATCAACAGAGGCCGACCACTATTACCTCGTAGGTGATATCATTGATGGATGGATGATGAGAAAAAAGGTGTATTGGCCTCAGGCACATAACAATGTTATCCAGTTTTTTCTCAAGCAATCAAAGAAATCAGTTAGAGTTACCTTTGTTACCGGTAACCATGATGAGTTTCTTCGTGAGTATGCTGGAATAGAAATGGGTAATATCAAGTTGGTTAATGAAGCAATACACCGTGGTGAAAATGGCAAATCATACCTTGTAATCCATGGAGACCAGTTTGACCTTGTTACAATGAATGCCAGATGGTTGGCACTGATTGGCGGTTGGATGTATGATAGAATGATTGACTTGAACAGACACTTACAATGGTTGTTTCGTTCATTGAATATAAATGGATTTTCTTTGTCAGCATGGGCAAAGCATAATGTTAAAGAAGCTGTGAACTTTATAGGAGATTATGAAAATGTTATATCTGATGCCGCTGCTAAAAGATGTGTTGATGGCGTTATCTGCGGTCATATTCATCATGCTAATATTAGTGTTATAAATGGTATAGAATATATTAACTGCGGAGATTGGGTAGAATCCTGCACCGCTATCGTAGAACATCATAACGGAAAGTTTGAGATTATTAGGAAGTTATAATGAAGATTACTATTTTTACTGATGCGTGGGAACCTCAGATCAATGGTGTAGTAACCACTCTAAAAACGACCATAAAGCACCTGGAGTCTCTTGGACACCAGGTGGAAGTGGTTCACCCAGGTATGTTTAAGGTCACAGTTCCATTACAACCATCAACAGGCATCTTTATGCCGCTTTTGCCTATGGGATTAGCTGAAGAATATGTAAAGAACGCCGACAAGGTTCACATTTCAACAGAAGGATCAATAGGACTTGCTGCAAGATATTATTGTAAGAAGTATAAGAAATCTTATACAACATCCTTTCATACTAAGTATCCGGAGTACCTCCATGAACACGCTTATATACCACCAAGAGTTACTGGTCGGTATTTTCGTTGGTTCCATAGAAACAGCCATTGTGTTATGGTACCAACACCCGCCATGGTTGATTACTGTAATGAAATGGGTATCAGAAACGTAAAGGTCTGGTCAAGAGGTGTTGATACAGACCTATTCAAACCAGATCCAAACTTTACAAGACAGGGCAAGGTTATTCGTGCCGTGTATGTCGGTCGTGTATCGGCAGAAAAGAACATTGAGCATTTTCTCAATATAGACAACAAAAATATTGTCAAAACCATTATTGGTGACGGCCCACAGTTAGAAGAATACAAGGCAAAGTATAAAGATGCCTTCTTCCTTGGTCGTAAAACGCCAGAACAGATTGCTGAATTATTACAGGTTCAAGATGTATTTGCGTGGCCATCTTTGACCGATACATTTGGATTGGTCGTGCTTGAAGCCATGGCATGTGGTTTACCCGTAGCAGCATTTGATAATGAAGTTAACCGTTACATTATTGAAGATGGTGTTTCCGGATCATTAATGAGATTTGATCTTGAAGAAGGTATATTGGCGTGCTTCCACTATTTGAAGAAAGAAGATGCTATAGCAAGAGCAAAGCAATTCTCTTGGGAAGCAGCAACAGATCAATTTATGGCAAATTTGGTATGACATGTCTGACCTCGATCATATACTACTGGAGCAATTGAACTCTGCAAAGAAAAGTAGACGCCTAGCATTAAGACTAAGAAGGTTTATGAAAAATGATCCTGAATTGGTTAGGCTACTATATAATAACCAAAAAAGAATACAATTTTATGAAACATACATTGAAGATAAAACTTTACTAGATAAAAAGATAAAGAAAACTAAGAAAAAGGAGACAGATATACTATCACGCAATCCAGTTTACTTATGGTACAGAAACTTATTTTTTATATCAAACCTAAGTTATAGAATGTTTTCGGATTCGTTTCAGTCATATCTGTCCTTGTTTAAGAAAGGTAAATAGATGGCTTGGAATACAGGTTCCCAAATACTAGATCAGATTATAGAACAACTGGTTGATAGCGAAGTTTCATATGATGATCGTAAAATCGTTTATGAAGTTTTGTTGGAAGTTTTTGAGGACTTTGACGCTAAGAACTTAGAAGAATGCCTTGATAATGATAAAGCATGGGATGAGGTGTGGAACGAGAAGTATCCACCAGAATTAGAAGAAGAAGAGGACTAACACCTACATAGGTGTATGACTTGGTATTATAAAAACAATCCTATTGAAGAAATTCCCGAAGACTGTATTGGTTATGTGTATTGCATAACCAATACTACAACCAATAAAAAATATATCGGCAAAAAGAACTTTTACTTTTCTAAGACCAAACAGATAAAAGGTAAGAAGAAAAGAATAAAAGTTGAGTCTGACTGGAAAACATATTTTGGTTCTAACAAGGAACTTAATGAGCATGTGACACTATTTGGTGAGAGTAAATTCCACAGAGAAATAATACATCTTTGCAAAACCAAAGGTGAAATGTCTTATTACGAAACCAAACACATCTTTGCCGTAGATGCGGTAATTTCTGAATCCTATTATAATGACTGGGTAATGTGTCGTGTTAGAAAAAACCATATAAAAAAGTGAGGTAATTATGAGTTATATTATATATTCAAAAGATAACTGTGTTTTCTGCACAAAGGCTAAAGAATTATTAACCCGACAAAGCAAGGACTTTATTGAGTATAAACTTGATAAGGATTTTGACCGAGACACCCTTCTAGAACTATTCCCACAAGCAAGAACATTTCCTGTAATAACACTTGACAAAGAGTATTTAGGAGGTTATAATGAACTTTGTAAATCACTAAACGTCAGGGAATGAAATGACTAATATACTTCCTTTTCCTACTGTAACACCAGACATGCAAGTTGGTTCTGTAGCAATTGCTAAAAACAGAGACACCCGTAGAACTAGACGAGAATACCTAGAGAGAGCTAAAGAAACTTTACCTAATAAAGATTATGAGGAACTTTTAATGGCTATTATGGATCCTGAATACTATATGAAGGGAGATCATCTAATCCGTAGGGCTGTTGATGATTATTATGACCATGTTGAAAGTAGGAGTTGAGTGATGATTGATAAATACGCATTAAAGGAACAATTACAGAATGGAGTTGTTACCGTTGTTTTTGAGAAAACCGACGGAACGGAACGCACAATGCGATGCACTCTTTCCGACCTTTATGTTCCGCAGGTAGAACCACAGATGTTGTCTGAATATGACGGACAAGTTCCTAAGAAAGCAAGACAATTGAATGATAATGTCCAGTCAGTATGGGACATTGATAATAATGGTTGGAGATCGTTTCGTTTGGATTCGGTCAAACAAATATTGAAGGAGTAGAATATGCCACACCCACATAAGAATAGACCTCGCAAAGGTCGCCGTAAGATTGGTTCTAATAAACGCAAGGCTCGTCGTTTAAAAGGTAGAAAGAAGAAATCATGAGTGCTGATAATGGAATTTATGTCCTACTAACGGAATCTGAAAGAGGTCCGGAATATCGTGTCACACGCGCCCATGCGATTAATAACATCTATGGGGAATGGAATCCAGAAACAGGAAAGTATGAAGGTAATATTGAGGCTATCCTTGATACCTTCCAACAAGTTCCTGTTTTCTATACCATAAACGATGCACTTGACTTTGCAGAGGAATTAGAATATAATTCGGATCCAACTGAAGACGGAGTTTGTGTGATTTCCGACTTCAAATCATTTGGTAATATCTTTGTCTGAGGAGAAGAAAGTGAAAACTCGTCCTAAGTTTGCGGATGAAAAGTATCTTGGTTCTGAACCAACTGTTACGGAGGACTCCACACAGGCCGAGTTGGCTGTTGCCTATAACTGGTTTAACTACTTTTATTCAAGCGATGATGCAAAGGCATTCACCATATCCTACCTAAAGAGTATCAAATATGACAAAGAAATCATCCGACGAATATCTCACATTAAGTCTGTGGAACTCCACTCTATTGGATGGAACTGTAGGCTCCTCCACACCGGGTCATCCTTACCTGACGGAATCTGGCAATCTATTGAGCAACGAATTGTGGACCTGGCCAGCGAGGTGTTGGTCAATTCGGAGGTTGAAGAAGACCAACCGCAAAAGGTTGTGGTCTCAATACAAGACCGCATTGCTAGCCGTGCATCGGACCTCATTGGAGAACTAGAAGGTGAGTTAGACGTTTTTTATAAAGAAGGAGTAATCCAGTTTGACGTTAAGAAGTGGGCCCTTGAGAAGGCAATCAAACCGCCAGTGGCGAAGAGGATTACAGACCACTTCCGTCCGCAATATGAAGAAATCACCGAAGCACTCAAAGGTGAAGATCCGGACCTTGTGGAAGCATATAAAGGATGGCGCAAGCCGGTTCTTAAAATCATGGCCCTTTTCATCAAAAAGATCATAGATCACCTTGATGAAGCATCAGCAGCACAGGTCTCTATTCGCAAACCACGTAAGAAGAAAGAGAAACCAGCACATGTTTTAGTATCCAAACTAAAGTATAAAATCGAAGATAAAGACCTAAATATCAAGAGTGTCCAATCCAAGGATATTATTCATGCGCAACAACTTTGGGTCTACAATACTAAGTATCGCAATCTCTCTGTGTATAATGCCTTGGGTCCTAGCGGCCTTTCTGTCAGAGGGACAACGATTATCGGATATGATCAAGATACTAGTATCACAAAAAAACTACGAAAGCCTGAACAAGTAATTCCTCAAGTGTTAAACGAGGGTAAAGTTGGTTTGCGTAAAATTATGAGTGTCATTAAGACGACAGAAACAAAGGCTAATGGTCGCTGCAATGAAGAAACAATACTACTAAGGGTGATTAAATGAAGTTCTATAATAACATACCGGTGGAAAAGATAGATATGGTTCAGAAGTTAGCCTATCTGTATTGGTATGAGAATGTGTGTAAAGATGGTTGGAGTAAAGACCAACACATAGGATTATACGAAAGAACCAAGAGTGAGGTGATGGAATATGGATATGAATATTTCATAGACCAAAATAAGGACAAGTAAATGACCGACAAAGTTATCGAGTTCCCAAAACACAAAGTTGTTCGTGATGTACCAGGAGAAGTTTTAGAAGAAAGAGCCCGCCGAGCAGATATGAAAATGGCAGATGCCATCGTAAGTGATATCACAGGAATGATTATTACTGAGCTTGATAACTTTTATGTAAGTGTTGAAGATGAGTCTTTTACAAAGGATCTTGTCCTTGTAGTAGATGCTATTCGTGCTACCGTGTATCGTCAGTTTGGTTTTGAGCATCACCTCCATTCTTTTATTGAAAAAAATATAACCATCATTTCCAAAAAAGATGCTAAAGAAATGGAAAACATGAATGAGGAACAGATACAAAAAATGATTGAGGATATGCTGGCCTCAAAAGAAGAACTTGACAAAGAAGAGGAAGAGTGATACCATAAGAGTATCATAAAGGAACATATCATGTCTTATATTATGGTGGATCTTAATCAGGTCCTTATATCTAATCTAATGCAGCATCTAAAGCAAATTACCAAGTCACATGAGATGAATGAGGATCTTATTCGTCACATGTCTATAAATACTATTCGCTCCAATGTAAAACAATTCAAGTCAAAGTATCCTAATGTAATACTTTGTTGTGATAATAAAAAGTATTGGAGAAAAGAGTTTTTTCCTTTTTATAAGAGCCAACGTAAGCATGACCGTGAGGCCAGTGGATTAGATTGGCACCTTATCTTTGACACTCTGAACAAAATCCGTGATGAGTTTAAAGAGAGTTTCCCTTACAAAGTATTGGATGTAGAAGGTGCCGAGGCGGATGATATCATTGCTGTCCTTACTGCAAGATTGTCGTCGAGCGGTAACATTCTTATTTTGTCGTCGGACAAAGACTTTGGACAACTACAGAAATATCCTAATGTAACGCAGTATAGTCCTATTCTAAAGCGGTTCATTAAGATTGACAACCCAAAGACTTTTATTCGTGAACATATTCTTAAAGGTGACCGTGGCGATGGTATTCCAAACTTTCTTTCACCAGACAATACTTTTGCGGCTGGCGAAAGACAAAAGGTCATAAATAGTAAACGACTTCAGGAATGGATTAGTCAGGATGCCGAAACTTTCTGCACAACTGATGTTATGTTACGTGGTTATAAGCGTAATCAAACTTTAGTTGATTTTGACTATATACCAGGAGACATTCAAGCCAGCATCGTTTCCGCGTTTGAGAATACCACGGTTGCGACAAAAGAGAAAATGTTGAACTACTTTATAGATAAAGGCCTCAAAGTAATGATTGAGTCCATTAACGATTTTTGAGGATATAATGAGTAAGAAAAATGTATATGAAGTCTTTGATGACTTCCGCAAGGCTAAGACTAAGAAAGACCGTATTGCGGTACTAAAAGAAAATGAAACATTTGCTTTGGTAAATGTTTTAAAAGGTACATTCCATCCAGGTGCCACATATGTAATCAAAGAAGCACCTAATTGGAAGAAAGAAACTAACCTACCACCCGGTATGGGTTATAGCAATATGTCACAGGCATTGGATAAAATTTATCTGTTTATGGAAAACCATCCGCGCACACCTCCCGCACTCACGGAAAAAAGAAAGAAAGAACTTTTACTACAGGTATTGGAAAGTCTAGAGCCTAGAGAGGCAGATGTGTATATGGGTATTATTCTAAAAGATCAGAAGGTACCACATTTAACTGAGGCACTTGTGAATGAAGCGTTCCCTGGACTATTACCACAATCGTAAGATCCTTAGAGAACTTGATTGTAGTGTCAAGTTTAAGCCTAAAGAAGAGGACTTAAAAGAATGGTTCAACATACTCAATCAACAAGTGTTTGGAAATAAACTACAACCAGTAACAAGACTTAGAGTAAGAAAGTTAAAAGACATTTATGGATTTTATGGATATTATAAGAAAAGACATAAAAGACATGGTAGAACACAAATCACCGTGACAACCTCCTTCCCAAACAAAAAAACATTTGTGGAGATTTTGGCCCATGAAATGATACACCATTTCCAAAATTCACATAATGAACCAGTGGCACACGGTCCATCGTTTGTATGCTGGCGTGATAACTTCAAAGTAAAAGGTATAAAACTTTATAAGGTAACATGACATGAAACAGATTAAGAATAATTTCAAAGATCCTTATGTTGAACTGCAAGAAGAAGACCGCCGTTATGGTGGCCGCAAATTGGAACGTCCAGAGTCCGAAATGCGTCGTGATCGCCGTCCACTAAAGAACCTAAAGAAGGCGTGGGAATCACATTTAGAAGATTGGGATGAATGTGATGATTTCTTTGAAAAATAAGAACTACTAAATAGTCATGTAGGTCGCGGTTGGGGAACCCACCTACTCTAATGCTTTAGAGGAGCACCAGCATGACTATTTATCCATCCAATTTCTATATCTATGCCTATTTAAGGCCTGATGGTTCACCTTACTATATTGGTAAGGGTAAGAACAAAAGGGCCTGGCAAAAGTATAAGCACGACATAATAACAAGACCCAAAGATAATAAAAATATTGTTATTATGGAATCCAATCTAACAGAACTTGGTGCGTTTGCCTTAGAAAGATTTTATATTCGTTGGTATGGTCGTAAGGATATAGGAACAGGTATTCTACGTAATAGAACAGATGGTGGTGAAGGAACTTGTGGATTTACCCACACAGAAGAATCAAAACAAAATCTAAGTATTCATTTCAAAGGAAAACCTCGTTCACAATCAACAATAAACAAAATCAAAAAAGCAAGGGCAAAACAAATAAAAGGACCGACCTCGGAAGAAACAAAGAAAAAATTGAGTGATGCCCTAAAAGGAAAATCTAAAACTCCTGAACACCGGGCCAATATAAGTGCCGGTCGTAAAAGATTGTAAACAGAACTGATTGTAAACAGAGGTATGTAAACGGCGGCCAGGGTGTGACATCCTGTCGCAGTCGTTTACATACCTTTTTTATTGACTTTTCCGTTCCTTAGTGCTATTATACGTCCATGATGAAAACACAAAAACGGAAATCACGGTCTGATCGTAAACACCTTGTTTACAGTCTGTCTGTAAACGGACAGGAATATATTGGTGTGACCTATGTCGAACGGTCGGCTTTTAAGAAATCCTTAATCAGAAGGTGGCAGAAACATGTCCGACGGGCC
>Ga0208875_1000443_pt1 | contig 13614 bp, 23 predicted proteins | sample CryBogCBH25Aug08_FD_184612 | JGI IMG/M metagenome (GOLD analysis project Ga0208875, IMG submission 184612) | Freshwater microbial communities from Crystal Bog, Wisconsin, USA - CBH25Aug08 (SPAdes) (version 2) | ecosystem: Environmental > Aquatic > Freshwater > Lake | place: Crystal Bog...
TTTGAAAAACAGCCGTAAATGACGCTTGATCAAATTCCTGTAAATGAAACTGCGATCATCACCAAATGTGACAATGTAAGATTCGGAGATATTGGTTGCGTTTGTGGTCAAAAGATTCGAGTAATATCAAAAGCCCCATTTGGTGGTCCGATCGCTTTTCGTGTAAATAGTGATACGTTTGCTTTTAGAATTGAAGAAGCAAAACAAATTGAAGTTAAAATTTTATAATGCCTAATCTGCAACATTATCTTAATATGTGTGTTGATCCAAAATTTGGAGAATACGCTATCAATAATGAGATAATTGTGACTCCATTTTGGAAGCCAGAATTCTGCGCAGGTCTTGTTGAATATTGTCAAAACAATAGACATTTATTTGACGTAGATCCTTCTTATAAAACAGAAGAACTTAATTTGACTTTATTTGATATGGCGCTATTTGAAGATTTCAAATATCACTACTCTGAATTTCTTATTCCTTTTGTTAGAAAATTCTGGCATTTGGATAATACTATTCAAGGGATAGTTAGTCCATATATAATAAGGTACACTCAAACTTCTTTAAGAAAAGATATTGATTTGCATGTAGATCAAAGTGTGTTTACGATCTACATTAAATTGAACTCTGATTATGGCGAGGGAACATTAAAATTCCCTAGACAAAATTGGAGTTCTGCTGATGTTCCTGTTGGGCATATGATAATCTGGCCAAGTATGTTAACACATCCGCATTATGCAGATAAAATAACTACTGGTGAGAAATACTCTTTGGTTGGTCATAACTACACCTTTGAGTTAGCGCCAAACAGGAAATTTAAATTTTGATTGAAACAATATATAATGGAGATTTTGTAATGATAAATGATGAGACTATGTTGTGGGTTGAGAAGTATCGTCCAAAGACAATTGAAGATTGTGTTCTTCCTGATCGTCTAAAGAAACCGTTTCAGGAATATGTAAACAAAAAAGAAATCCCCAATATGATTCTTTCTGGCACTGCAGGTGTCGGCAAGACTACCGTTGCGCGAGCAATGTGTGAAGAGGTTGGTGCTGATTATATTATGATCAACGGATCAGATGAATCAGGTATTGATGTTCTTAGAACAAAGATCAAGGGGTTTGCCTCATCTGTTTCGTTATTAGGTGGACGCAAAGTTATCATTATCGATGAGGCTGACTATTTAAATCCTAATTCAACTCAGCCAGCTTTCCGTGGTGTTATTGAAGAGTTTGCCAATAACTGTTCGTTTATCTTTACTTGTAATTATAAAAACAGAATCATCGCTCCGCTACACAGTCGTTGTACTGTAATTGACTTTAGATTACAGAATGGCGAAAAGGCAAAGATGGCTTCTGCTTTTATGAAGCGCATCGATACAGTTCTTAAAAATGAAAAAGTTGAGTTCGATCCTAAAGTTTTGGCTGAGGTTATAACCAAACACTTCCCAGATTATCGCCGAGTCTTGAATGAACTTCAGCGTTATTCTTCTTTTGGAAAGATTGATGTTGGTATTCTTTCAGCTGACGCTAATCTTAAGATTAAAGATTTGCTTGGTTGGATTAAAGATAAGAATTTTAACGAAGTTCGTAAGTGGGTTTCTAACAACTCTGATAATGACGTTAATCTAATCTATCGTGAGATCTATGATAATCTATACGAAGTCTTGAAGAAAGATTCTATCCCAGCTGCTGTAATTCTACTGGCCAAGTATCAATACCAAGCCGCATTCTGTGCAGATCAGGAAATCAATCTTTTGGCTTTCTTAACTGAATTTATGATTGAGTGTGAAGTCAATGCCTGATTTATTTAAAGAAATAATCCCGAGCATTCTTCAGACTAAAGTTTTAGCGATTACGGACGATGACTCGGCTAAAGATTATCAACCTTTTGTTGTAAATAAAGCTCTATCTCATCATCCAGATACTATAATGTATGCGAATGAGATGAATAGAGCATACCATTTGCACAAGAAAGCACAATACGACTATCTTATAAATAGTGTTAGAGGAAAGAAAAGACCATTTACTAAATGGCACAAAGCCTCTGATACGAATGATTTGGAAGCAGTTAAGTTATTTTTTGGCTATTCTACTAGACATGCAAGAGAAGCACTTAAACTATTAACTGATAAACAAATTGAAATTATAAGAAAAAAAACAGATATAGGTGAATGACATGAGCGTTGATAATTTAATTGAGGTTACTCTTGCCGAAAAAGATGACTTCCTAAAAGTCCGCGAAACTCTTACTCGCATCGGCGTTGCAGCAAAGAAAGAAAACGTTCTTTATCAGTCTTGCCACATTCTACACAAGCAAGGCAAGTATTACATTGTGCACTTTAAAGAACTATTTGCACTAGACGGCAAGCCATCAAGCATTGTTGAAAATGATGTGGCTCGTCGCAATGCAATTATTAATCTATTGGAAGAATGGGGTTTAATTAAAGTTGTAAACCCAGATTCTATCAAAGAACCACGTGCACCATTGTCACAAATTAAGATTATCGCTTTCAAGGATAAACATGAGTGGCAATTAATTGCTAAGTACAATATTGGTAAGAAGAAAAAAGAAGTTTAATATTTTATGGCTGTACGGCTCCCATGGCTCGACTATCTTTTGATAGACATTGAGAAAGATAGTTATTTGAAAAAGTTTTATCCCTTCTTCAAAGTTGTAATAGAACAGGCTCGAAACAAAGAAATCACAGCGCAACAAGCTGCTGGACAATTACAAGCAATAGTTCCTTCTATTCTGAGCGGCACTGATAAAGAACTCTATAGAATTACAAATCTACTGGAAGCCGTCGTTTCATATACTAAAAAAATAGATTGACCTTTACAAAAGTTTAATATATAATATTCGTAAGTGCTCAAAAGAGGCTTACGTTTTATTAACTTGCTTAAAAAGGAGTCAATTATGACACATTTAAATTTACACCCAGATGTCGCTAAGATTTGGAACTCATTCGATGTAAATCGTTTAGCTCCATCAACTGTTGGTTTCGATCGCGTGTTCGAAGTTCTCGACCACGTAGCCGATGCAGTGGGCAACCACACCAACACCTTCCCACCAGTAAACGTAGTTCGTGTTGAAGATTTCAAATACAACATCGAATTAGCAGTCGCTGGTTATAAAATGGAAGAAATCGAAATCACAGCAGCAAAGAACTCTCTAAAAATTGAGGGTAAGAAAGCAGAGAAAGATGAACGCACATATCTTGTAAAAGGTATTGCTGGTCGTTCATTCACTCGCAGCTTTGTTCTAGCTGACACTGTGGTTGTTCGCGACGCAGTTCTAGCAGATGGCATTCTTTCTATCTCATTAGAAAATGTTATTCCTGAAGAACAAAAACCACACAAAGTGGAAATCACTGTACCAAAGGCTTCTAAGAAGTAATTTGTGAAAGAAAAGTTTATATTATTTTACTTTGATGTAGCAAAGAGAGTTGCAGAACTCTCTCATGCCAAAAGGCTAAAAGTGGGTGCGGTGATTGTTAAGGATCACCGCATCCTTTCTTACGGATACAACGGCACACCTGCTGGCTTTGATAACTGTTGTGAATTTGAAGTAACTGAATTTCAAACCGAATACGGTGTTGGATCTAAGTTAGTTAAAACTGGCGAGCTTAAAACTAAGCCAGAAGTAATCCATGCCGAAATGAACGCCATTGCTAAAATTGCATATCATGGTGATTCATGTAAAGAAGCAACAATGTTTCTAACTCACTCTCCCTGTATAGAATGTGCGAAAATAATTCTACAGAGTGGTATATCTGATGTTTATTATTTGCAAGACTATAGATCAACAGCTGGTGTTGATTTATTAAAGTCTCGCGCTATTGCTGTGACAAAATATGAAAAAGATTCTCTTCTACGCGCACCAACTTAATTATCGTGGAACCACTAACTCTTTAGTGGATTATGCTGAATATAATCAATCAATACTTGGTAATGAGAGCACGATTGTATACAACGCATCTTTCAATGATGAGGGATTAGATATTCTTTCTAATGATGATGTTGTTGAAAGTATCAAAAAAAGATTTAATGTTATTGCTTATGAAGCTGGTCCAGAAAAGAACTTTGACAAGTTAAATGATATTGCTTCTAAGTATGATTTGTTTTATTTTCAAAAAGCAGGGTTAAGAGAAAACCCTGAGATCACATCAACTAAAACAGCCAATCATGCAGTGTTTCAATACTGCGATCCACATGGCGATCGATATGCTTACATATCTGAGTGGCTATCAATTAATAACAAATATTCACATAATATAGATATTCCTTTTGTTCCATATGTTGTTGATCTGCCTCCACCAAATAAAGATTTGCGAAAAGAATTAGGCATTCCAAAAGATAAGTTTGTCTATGGCCGTCATGGCGGACAATATACTTTTGACAAAGGGTTTACTTGGTCTGCTATAAAATATATTGCAGAGACTAGAAACGACATAGTGTTTCTATTTGCGAATACGCAAAAAGTTGTTGAGCATCCAAATATAATTTACTTAGACCCATTTTTTGGCAATCAAGAAAAATCTAATTTTGTAAATGCTTGTGATGCCATGATTCATGGACGCAATTTAGGTGAATCTTTTGGTGGTGCTATTTGCGAGTTTCTGTTTTTCAATAAACCAGTATTAGCATGGGCAGGTGGATTTGACCGAAATCATGTGATCCTTTTAGGATCATCTGGATTGTTATATACTGAAGATACCGTTTTAAACAATATGTTGCATCTTAAAGAGTATATGGAAGGAAAAGATTTTAAGCATATTGTCGAGCCATTTACACCTAAGAATGTTATGAACAAATTTGAAGAAGTGTTTATTAAATGAAAAAAGTATTATTTTACAGCCATCAACTTAATCTTAGAGGCACGACAAATGCTATCGTGGATTATGCAGAATACAATCAAACTATTCTCGGTAATGAAAGCACAATCATTTTTAATTCTGGATTAAGAGATCCAGGAAAGTTAGATATTCTGTCTGATCAAAATGTCATAAACAAACTCTCAAAAAGATTTAATGTTATTGGTTATGATGCTGGTCCAGATGATAACTTTGGACCAATGGAAAGCATCGCTGCACAATATGATCTGTTTTACTTTTTGAAAGCTGGCAAAAAAGAAAAGCCAGAAATAAAAAGCACAAAGACAGCAAACCATGTAGTGTTTCAAGCATATGAGCCGCATGGTGATGTTTACGCTTATGTTTCAGAGTGGTTAAGCAATCATTGCTCTGATGGATTATTACAATATGTTCCGCATATTGTTAGTCTGCCGCCACCAAATCTGGATGTAAGAAAGAAACTTGGAATACCAAGAACTAAGTTTGTATTTGGTCGTCATGGTGGAATGACAACTTTTGATCTTCCATTCGTACACAAAACAATTGAGAATATTGTAACTACCAGAGATGACGTTGTATTTCTAATGGTGAATACGAAGAAGTTTTTAGACCACCCAAGTATTATTTACTTGCCATCGTTTTTCGGCGCACAAGAAACTTCTAACTTTGTTAATGCTTGCGATGCGATGATTCATGGTAGAAGTCATGGTGAATCTTTCGGGTTAGCAATTTGTGATTTTTTATATCACAATAAACCTGTTTTAGCATGGGAAGGTGGAATAGATAAGAACCATGTAACGTTATTGGGTAAACATGGATTACTTTATAATGAGCAGAATTTATATGCAAAAATGATTCACGTTAGACATATATTGAATAGAAACTTTAAACAAATAGTTGAACCTTTTAGTCCTGAAAATGTTATGAAGAAATTTGATGAGGTGTTTATAAAATGAAAGCGTATATTGGTCCGCACAAAAAATGGATTGGTCCATATCAAATCGCTTATGCGCTTTGCTTTTGGGTCAAGAAAGTCAAAGACGAAGAATGTGGCGATGAAGACTTCCCTCAGTGGGTGCACGAATTCGGCACTTGGTTAGCCGAAGATAAAAATGGCAATGATTCTTTGTTGGCTAAATTTTGCCTGTGGGTAGACAAGAAGCGCCAGCGCAAAGTCAAAATCCACATTGACAATTATGACACATGGAACATGGGCGACGATTTAGCCATGGTCATTCTTCCGATGCTAAAGCAACTAAAAGCAACTAAAGATGGTTCGCCTTGTGTTGATCTTGAAGATGTTCCTGAGCACTTACGCACCAATTTAAATCAAGAATCTTTTGACTTCTATGATAAAGGCGAACAAGATGAATGGGACATGGTCCACAAACGTTGGGATTATGTTTTAGATGAAATGATTTGGGCATTTGAACAAGTTGTTGATAAAGAAAATGATAAGCAATTTTACACTGGTGAAATTGATCATTTAATTCTTCCAATTGATAGAGAAGGAAATGCTCTCGGACCAGCAGTAGCAGTTCCATTCGGAAGCAAAGATAGAGTGAAAGCTCCATTCTATAAAATAGTAGAAGGACCAAATCACACTTACAAGTATGATAAAGAGGCGCATGAGAAGCATGATGAACGCATCAAGAACGGTATTCGCCTGTTCGGGAAGTATTACCAAGGGCTATGGACCTAATTCCTCCAAGGCGATTATAGGAGCTTATACGGCGTTTGTAAGTCATTGATTCTATTACAACTATTATACTTTACTTTTATGCTCCAGTTTAGTATAATAGTTGTATAAAATAGTGATGGAGGATACTGTGAGTACATATCGCAAAAGTGTTTTGACTCCTCGCGCTCGCGAGATTTTTGATCCAACCAATAAAGACCATTTGATTGATTATGCTCAATTTCTAAAACATAGCAGTTGGGTAAACGGTTGTGGTTATTTGCTAGAAGATCCATTTGAGGATATTCCCTCAATGATCAATGCTAAAGTTGTAGAACATTTTTTAGCAAAGTACATGGTGTAATTTTATGATGGTTTATACTCGTACAAGTTTCAAACCAAAAAAGAAACGTAAGCCAAAAGGCGTTATCGCTAAGAAACTAAACGTCTCTCGTTTAGAGAAATACAACACTCTTAAAGTTCCAAATTATTCCAGTTCTTCATTGCGTGTTGGTGCAGACACTGCTTCTTCTTTACCGTCGTTGGTGTCAACGACACAATTCATTCCTAACAGGACAGGTATGATGGATCCAGTCAAATTGGCTAAGGAAAGTCCTGAAGTCCGCGATGCTATTATCGCAAAGTCTAAGCGTCTTGCTCCTGCTTATTCGAAAGGTGCTGTTCAGTACATTACTGATGACGCTGATATTCAAACATTAGGAAGGAAAATAAAATGAGTAAGAAAGATCCAGATCAAGCCATCGTAGAATTGTATGATAAAATCTATCAATTCGCTGGAGAAAATTTTGGTGAATATGATCCATTGGCTGTTGCCGCAGTAATGATGGCTACTTCTTTGAGAATATATAAAACAGGATTGTCTGCTGAAGATTTTGATTTGATGATTCAACATGTTTATGACAGTAAAGATAAAGTTCTTCCATTTGATGCTCCAAAGTTGCAATGAAAATTAATGTAATGTCTGACCTGCACTTAGAGTTCGCCTCCATGGTACTTCCTGGAGGCGACGTGCTTTTGCTTGCAGGTGACATTTGTGTAGCTGCTTATCTGACTAACAGTAGAACTGATGCCAGAGCACGCGAACATCAAAAAATTTGCGATAAATTCTTTTATCAAGAATGCAAAAAGTATAGCAAAGTCTATTACATTGCAGGAAACCATGAACACTATCATGGTGTTTTTGATCACACTGTAGAAAAATTAAAGCAATTTCTTGCAGGAAGTAATGTAACTGTTCTTGATAATGAAATGGTAGATCTAGGTGACTGGAATCTTTTCGGAGCAACTCTCTGGACAGATTACAACAAAAATAATTTTTTTGCGAAATTGACTGCTGGTAAAGCAATGAATGATCACCACATTATTCACAAAGTTCATAAGAATGGTGTAATTGCTAAATTTAGTCCAGAAGATGCTTACGAAGAGCATAAAAAAACAATTGCTATTTTGGATGAAACCCTATATAATTGGGAAGTCATTGATAAACCAACCATCGTGATGGGGCATCATGGACCAACATATAAAAGCATCCACCCCAAATATGGTGTTGATGATTTGAATTATGCTTATTCTAGTGACTTAAGCGAAGTTATTTTCAAACACACCAATATCAAATATTGGTTTCACGGTCACACTCATGATAGTTTCGACTACATGGTTGGCGACTGTCGTGTAATTGCTAATCCTAGAGGTTATGCTCGCAAATATACTGCGGATCGCGCAGGTGAACCAGAGAATAAAAGTTTTAACGTAGATTTTGAATTGGAGATTTAAAATGCTTTCTAAAGAATTTAGACAAGATAAATTTACTTTCACTCATACTGATTTTGATGACAAGGAGTACACCATGGTTCTACATGGTGAAAAAACTGTAAATCAACTTTTAGAACATTTTTTAATGTTCATGAAAGGATGCGGCTATCAATTTAAATTAAATGATCGCCTTGAACTTGTAAAGGATGAGGATGAGGGTGTGTCTTCAAAAGACACTGATCATTTCAAACCTTTAGATGATGTAATTGAAACTGCTTCTGAAAAAGAACAAAGAGAAATGCAAGAAATCTTAGAAAGATGGAAACAAAAAGAGTTAGAGAAAACTAATTATGTTTCCACAACTGCTTTTGATGATCAGTTTAGATCTGACCCAACTGTAGATGCTGAAGATCCTAATGCACCATTTACAGCTAAATCTGAGATTAGTTTAGAACAACTCAATGACACGATTCTTCCATTTTTAGAAAGTTTAAAATTGGATCCTGAGAAGTCAATGATTCATTGGCCAAATCGTGCTGAAGTTGTTGATGATCAAATTCAAAAGATTAAAGAAATTATTGGAGATAAAAATGCCAGCTAAAGTAGGAACTAAAGGATTCGGTAAGGGCAGAGCCAAATTAGGCTCAAAGAAAAGAGCAGCTCGTCGCAACAAGCAGAAATCATGAAACCATTAGTGACTGTAATTACTGCCACAACTGGCAACCCTCTACTAAATAAATGTATTGAGTCTGTAAGAAATCAGACTTGGGGTAATGTTCAACATCTCGTAACGATAGATGGTCCAGAACGCAGCGCCAAAGCATATGAAATTATTGGTAGTTTGCCAGAATACAAAAAGGACGGTTACAGATTAGATGTTATTGATCTCCCTTATTCAATCGGAAAAGATAGGTGGAATGGTCATCGCATTTATGGCAGTGGTACTTTTGTTGCTGACGGCGATTTTCTTATTTTCCTTGATGATGATAATGCTCTTGATCCAACTCATATACAAGATTGCTACGATGTTATACAGAAAGGTAACGACTGGACATTTTCGTTCAGAAAAATCGTAGACAACCAACATAACTTTCTTTGCGAAGATAACTGCGAAAGTCTAGGTAAGTGGCCAAGTATTTTACATCCACAAGATTATTTTGTAGATGTTAACTGCTATTTCCTCCCACGACTATTAGCAGTTTCCATGGTTCCTGTTTGGTATTGTAAATTCAGAGAGCCTGGACAGCCAGAGATTGATCGTAAGATGATGCACTTCCTAAGACAAGTTGCTCCAAAATACGATACTACATATAAGTATACAGTAAATTATACTGTTGGTAATTCAGGATTGTCAGTTCAGCGTGAGTTCTTTGATAGAGGTAATGCTGAAATGTTGAAACGTAATAATGGAGTTCTCCCTTGGAAAAAATAAATGCATGTATTGTCTCTTTCTTCATGGGTAATGTAAACCCAAAGACTGCAGAACTACAAAGAAAAGTTGTTGAGAAGTTTAATGTGAGCAGATATCCTCACTACTCAATTCAAACAAACATAATGCCTGGACCAATGATGGATTATGTTTGGTGTATGAATGGTCAGAATACTGGAACATTTAAAGATCCTATTGAAAAGAAACTTGATCATGATGTCATTTTCTTTTTAGATATTGATGCGATTCCAACTAACGTGTTAGCTATTGATTTAATTATTGATGCTGCTGCTGAAGGAATTTTAGTTGGTAATGCTCAACGTTCAGGTCATATTGAAAACAATCAACACGTATTCGCTGCACCTTCTTGTGTGGCAATGAGTAAAGATGTATTTGAGAAGATTGGTAAGCCATCAGCTATTCCTAATGCTCGTGGTGACGTTTGTGAAGAGTGGACATTCAGGGCAGAAGAGGAAGGAGTTCCTGTTCAAACATTTATGCCTTTAAAATTTGATGCTCAACCTATTCGCATGGACTGGGAAACCAATCAAGAACCATTCTGGCGTTTAGCCGATGGGATGCCGCATTATGGTTTAGGTACTACTTTCACAAGTGGAATCTATCATAACTTCCAGATTTTCCATCCTGGACAGCAAGAACGTTTTTGGGCTAAGTGTGAATCATATCTATAATTGAGGTATATTTTATGGCAGCAAGATCAGATTTTGATAGTGCAACTCTTCCACGTTATTTAAAAAGAATGATGGGGTTGAAAGATTTTAAAGACAGTCATGAGCGTGGTGCATGGAAGCGAGCATTTATTGAAGCTCATGCCATTCATAAAGCTGCAAAGAATAAGAAGCGTATGAATGATACTCCTTCTAAAGAAGAATCAACTGAATCAACATAAATAATTAATTGCGGGTTAGCTCAGAGGCAGAGCGATGGACTCATAATCCATAGGTCGTAGGTTCGAGTCCTGCACCCGCTAGAATTTGGAGAGCATAATGCCAAAAATATACGAAAGTCCTGACAAGGGCAAGACAGTTTATGAGCGCGAATTCGGTGCTCATCCATCAACTCGTAAATTGGTAAAGACAAAGAAAACTAAACAAGGTAATGATAAGAGTTCTTAAAAACATAAGAACATACCTATTATTGTCTGGTTTGTTTCTTTCGTCAGCTGCTGCTTATTATTCAATAGCAGGTCTTATAGCAATATTTCCAGGAGCCACTACACCTATATTATTAATGGGTGGCTCTCTGGAATTTGCCAAAATAGTAACCGCAACTTATCTTTACAAAAGCGGTAACTCAATAAAACTCTTCATGCGAATATACATGACCATCGCTGTGGTCATTCTGATGTTCATCACATCAATGGGAATCTTTGGATTCCTTTCAAAAGCCCATATTGAAAATAATATTAACAGATCAGCTGACGTAGACGCAGTTGTAGTCGAATTACAATCTGATATAAAAGCAGATGAGAAAATTGTAGCTGATGCTGACAAGCAATTAAATTTACTTGATAATACAGTAAAAGAAGATTATAATATCATCCTTAGTCAAAAAAGAACTCGCACTGCCTTGACAAATGAAAAGAAAGAAGCGACTAAAAGGCTAAGGGAAAACAATAAGAAGTTGGCTGAGGCTCAACTTCAAGTTGAAAAGAACGAAGTTGATATTGGTCCATTGAAATACATTGCGGAGTTGATATATGGACAAAATGCAAAGAGTCATTTTGATGATGCAGTGCGATTGGTTATTATACTTATTGTCATTGTTTTTGATCCTCTTGCTGTCATGCTTTTAATTGCAGCAACGAAAAGAAATGTTGATGATGGTGAGAGTTTTGTTGTGACTGAAGATGATTTTTTAAACTTAGAAAAGGAAGATTTATGAGCGTTAAGATTTTTAAATTGATGACTGGTGAAGAAGTTGTTGCCGAAATTACTAATGAGACCGATAACAGCGTTTCATTAAAGAACTGCGTTGCTTTAGTTCTTCAACCATCACGTGATGGTAAACTTGGTTTTGGTTTTGTTCCATTTGGCGCAATGGTTGATGGTGACATTACTATTAGCAAGGACAAGCTATTGTTTACAGCTGAAGCTTCTGATGACTTGAAGAATAACTACAACTCAATGTTTGGTGGTATCGTAACTCCTCCAAAAACTTTGATCACAGGTTAATTCATGTTCTATACTAATGTCGCGATGATTGGCGATAATATCCTCTTCCGTGGAGTAAAAGACGGTAAGAGGGTTCGTCAAAAGATCAAATATAAACCAAAGTTGTTTGTCAGAAGTAATAAGTCTGACACAAAATGGAAGTCTCTGAAAGGTGAACCACTCGAGGAGATGAAGTTTGATTCTATTCGCGACGCACGTGAATTTGTAAAACAATATGATGGGGTTAGTAATTTCCCCATCTATGGTAATGTTCGTAATGAATATGCTTTCATCTCAGACGTATTCCAAGATGATATTGATTGGGATATGTCTAAGATGTCAGTTGCATATATAGACATTGAAGTTGGATCTGAAAATGGATTTCCTGAACCTGAGCGCGCAAATGAAGCAATTACAGCAATTACAATATTTCTTGGTGGAAAATATCACATATTTGGATGCGGAGATTATAGCCAGCATCGGGACGACGTTGTCTACAATCTCTGTGCTGATGAATATGAATTAGTTGATAAGTTCCTAGACCTTTGGACTTTACATTATCCAGATGCAATTACTGGATGGAATATCAACTTCTTTGATATTCCTTATCTAATCAATCGAATCAAGCGACTATTTGGTGACGAAAAGATCGCCAAGTTTTCTCCATGGGGTAAAGTCAATGCTCGTGAAGTTGAATTCAAGAGCAAGAAACAATCCGTCTATGAAATCATGGGCGTGGCGATGCTTGACTATTATGAGATGTATCGCAAGTTCTCATCTAATCCTAACCAAGAAAGCTACAAGCTGGATTATATCGCCGATGTAGAACTGGGCGAAAAGAAATTAGATTATTCTCAGTATGGTAATCTACATCAATTATATAAAAACAATTATCAAAAGTTTATCGAGTATAACGTCCGCGACGTTGAGCTTGTTTGTAAACTTGAAGATAAGATTCGCCTAATTGAACTGGTATGTACTTTGGCTTATTATGCTAAAGTGAATCTAGATGACGTATTCTCGCAAGTAAGAATGTGGGATACAATTACATACAACATTCTAAAGAAAAAACATATCGCTGTTGCACCAAAAAAATCTGCTAGAAAAGATTCTCAGTATGCTGGTGCGTTTGTGAAAGATCCAATCACAGGATTTCATAAATGGGTCGCGTCATTCGATCTAAACAGTCTGTATCCGCATCTTATTATGATGTACAATCTGTCGCCTGAGACATTGATTGAACCTGATATGCTAAATTCTGTACTAAGAAAGTTCTTTGCCGAAAATGGACCAAATATTAATGTTGATAATCTCTTGAGGCAAGAGATTGATACCAGCATTCTAAAAGATCATAAAGTCGCGCTAACGCCTAATGGTCAATTGTTCAGTATTCAAAAGCAAGGATTCTTGCCTGAGATTATGGAAACGATGTATGAAGATCGCGCTCTGTATAAGTCTAAGGCGATTGAAGCTCGTAAGCGTAAAGAAAGAGCTGTAAGCGAATCTGAAAAGAATGAACTTGATAAACAGATTGCTCGCTTTAATAATATTCAATTAGCTATGAAAGTTACATTGAACTCGGCTTACGGTGCTATCGGTAACGAATACTTCCGCTTCTTTGATATTCGCATTGCGGAAGCGATTACTCTTTCAGGTCAACTTGCTATTCGTTGGATTGAAAGAAAACTAAATGGGCATTTGAATAGTA
>Ga0208875_1000446_pt1 | contig 13539 bp, 12 predicted proteins | sample CryBogCBH25Aug08_FD_184612 | JGI IMG/M metagenome (GOLD analysis project Ga0208875, IMG submission 184612) | Freshwater microbial communities from Crystal Bog, Wisconsin, USA - CBH25Aug08 (SPAdes) (version 2) | ecosystem: Environmental > Aquatic > Freshwater > Lake | place: Crystal Bog...
CCATTACTTCTTCTACTTTTAATGTTGTCTTAAAAGTTTCTTCAAACTTATAACCTAACCCAATTACGTTTGCAACTTTAGCATTTACTGCTGAGTGATGATATGGAGATACATCATAAAGCTGCGATAAATAAAGCATATTGTATGGAGGCTGAACTATTTGAAATAATGAATATCCAGTAAGATCAAGTGGGTCTAACTTCTTAGACTTTGCATCGCCTTTACCAGTAAATGATTTTTCTAATCTTGCTGCTCTGCGTCTAAAGTTTTCACTTAAACCTTCAGATTTTCTTATTTCTTCCCACTCAACATTAAATGGATCTTCAAATGCAGCCTCTTGTTTAGTAAAAAGACCGTAGTCAGCATTACTTAAGATTGAGACATCTTCTCCATCTTCATCATTCATAATAGTTACATTGTGATCCATTTACGCTAACCCCATCTCTCTTGCTTCTTTAATATATTCCATCATAGCTGGCATATCTTGTGCATCTGGAATCATACCCATTGCAGCCCGAGCTTTTTGCTCTTCAAGTTCATCTTCTGTAACTTGACGGTGTCCAGAAAAGAAAAGAGGTTTACCTTCATCAAGACCATAACTTTTTGCAGCAACTTTAAGCTTCTGAATTTGCCTTATATCACCTCTTACAGATGGAATACTGAGGGTATTGTCATCTTCATCACGCACAATAGATCCATCTGGCATCTGCCAAACATAAATTCCCCAGTTTACTTCTTCAACAGGTGTTACTTTCATTCTAGGCATAGTAAAATTCTACCACCTTACCGCCATAAAGCCTAAATTTTGTACTCATAAACGACATTTTTACTCTGTACCATCCGACATATACATATCATACCTATTGTGGAACCATGAGGGAATAGCATATCTCACACCGCTCTTCATTTTAGCAATGGTATGTACATAGATAAAGTTAGATGGGAAAAATACTATTGAGCCTGCTTTTGGTTTAAGAGTAACATTAGATTGAGGGAAACTAATTTCTCCACCCTCATAATCATCATTAAGATATGATAATACGCTTAAAGATCTACTACTTACCCCTATATCTTGATGTGGTGGTAATTCTCCTCCAGAAACATACTTAAGAATATTTGGTCTCTCACGTCCCTTTAAATTAGCTCTGGCAAATGGATAAAGCTTATAATATTCTTCTAATGCGAAGTCTACAGTACTAGTTAATATATTCCATAGCTCTATTTCTTCGTTATAAAAAGGATAATCTGGGCGTATGTCTTTTTCGCTACTTAACCTAAACTGGTAGCAAAATGGATCCCGACCTTCATCTTGCCATGTGCTCCAAATTGATTCAAGGTTTGCATCTTTTCTTTTTTTATCTAAACTTTCAATTTTATTGATTACGCCTTGTGGGTCTAATATAGCATTTTCAACCATTACAAGACCTATTTCTAAAACTTTAACTTCCATTATTTTCTCCTAAAAAGTCTGGGTCAGCAAATTTAATATTTGAAGAATGATGAAGCAATAAAGTGTATCTTAGTCCTTCAGTTACTTCAGTTATTCCATGTATATAGCTTGGGTCTTTTTGTGGAAATATTACACAAGAATATTTTACTGGAACATATTCAAAACTTTTTTCTGGAAAATATATATTTCCTCCTTGAAATTCTGGAGGTTCATTTAAATATATAACTGTACTCCATTCAATAAAAGTTTCTTTTTCTATATCATCTATGTGTGGTGCTCCAAAAGAACCCTTATGCCATTTTGATGAATAGCCTTTTGTTGTGTATACTTCAAAATTTAAATTAAATAATTTTTTTATTTCATTGTTTGCTTTATCTGAATATTTTTTTAATAAATTTATAGTTGTTTTGTTATACGGTAAAGCAGTTCCACCATTTCTATCATTATAATATGGTGGGTATGGGTTTATTTCAGATGGATTATTGATTTCTGATATTACTGTTAATGCATCTTTTTCTTCTATAAAATCATTTAATATAAATATTTGAGACATTAAATCCTGCTTCCGTGGTTATAAAATCTTAAATCATCAAGCTCTCCTACTTCTGAATCTAAATAAAGAACGTCATTTAACTGATGATATATTTTTTTTATTGGGTATTTATTTGCATATTCAATACATTTTTCATAACTATCAGAAAGATCAGCAAATCTATTTTTTGCATTATGATATAAATCCCAAACTTCGTTATAATGATGGGTTATTGAAAAAGGAATATAATCATATTCTTTTTTATCAAAGACATTAATTATATTTTCAATACCAGAAGAAATTTTATAATCATTAGCATACAATCTTATAGAAATATCTTCTTCTTCACCCATCAACCTTAAATAATCAGGATATCCAATTTTTTGAAAAATATCTTTTTTTATCAAAGTTCCATCAAGTAAAAATTTGTCATCTTTTAAACTTAAAATTTCATTTGGATGTTTTTTTATAAGTTCTGCTAAGGCAACATCCCAATCTACTTTAAATTCTGTTGCTGAACTAATAAAAAACAAATAAGAATCTTTGCTAGAATCCCTTACAAGATTAGACCTAATTCTTGCAAAACCCATATTTTGATCCCACAAATGATATCTAACTACATCAGAATTTCCAAATGATTGAACTTTGTGATTATGGCTATCTTGTATTGCTAAAGATAATGAAATAGAATCTTTGTTAAAAGCATTATCGTAAGCACTTTTTATAGTATCAATAATCCTTTTATCTCTATAAGATAAAGAAACTATTGTTATTTTTATACTAGCGGTATCCAATGTTGCTCCGACTCTTTAGGAAAAGTTTTAACAATATCAAAAGGAATAATATCGTATGCAACAGTAATTCTTGGACCGTCCCACGACCAATCTCCTTGTGCGTGTGGGTGACCCATTTCTGAAATAATCATTCTGTCATTTTTATTTATATTTTCAACAATTTTAGATTCATCATTAAATAATTTATAGTAAGTTGATGATGGCTCAGCATTTACACAATAATATCCATGAAATAACGGTGCATATTCTCCTGGTGCTGCATGATCATGCCAATCTAATTTCCCACCTTTTGCTTCATTTATATTAAACCATCCTTGAATCATGTATTTTTGTTTATTAAAATCTAAATCATAATATTCACAGGCTTCTTTTACTAACTCAGAAATTCCACTATATAAATTTCTTATGCCTTCTATATGAAATTGGAATACGTTATATTCTCTCCATTTCATAGTTGAAACACTTCCAGAGCTCATCCAAGCTTCGTCTGGTTTGAGTTCACTTACACCAAAAACTTTGGCTTGCTGAATAAGGCGATATCTATCTATTAATTCATTTGTCAATAAACTTAAATCATTGCCCAAATACTTATCAAAAAATTTATGATCTTTCATTTTATCCTTTATCCTAGTGGTATCCAGTGTTGCATGTTGTCTTGATTTGGAAATTGTGCAAGAGGCAACATGTCGTAAGCAATTGTAATTCTTCTTGAGTCTTGATTCCAACCGCCTTTTCTGTGCGGATGACCTGTTTCAGACAATATTGCTCTATTATTAACATTAATATTATCAAACATTCTTTCCCTATCAATTTGATAGTGTGTTACAGATGGTTCTGCATTTACACAATAATATCCATGGAAGTAAGGCGATCCCATTCCGCCTGAATGATCATGCAAATCTCCATCACCATGATCTTCAGATTTTTCATCACAATTAAACCATCCTTGCAAATAATATTTTTGTGCTTTAAAATCAATTCCATAATACTCACATGCTTCTATGGTCATGTCTCTTACGGCATCGTAAAGATTAAAAAGACCTTCATGATGAAATTGAAAAATATTATATTCTTGACTTAATGCTGTTGCCATAACTCCTGTTTGCATTGCTTCTTTTGCTCTGTCTACAGATATGTTTGGGAATTTACCAGCAATTATATCTTGTTCTTTTTCTAGGATGAAGTTTTCAAGTGATTCCAAATTATTATTTAAATGTCTGTCAAAAAATTTATGAGGAGGTTTCATTAATTAAACTCTTTCTGTGATTGTAGTTTCTTGGTATACCAAGAATGTATAAACGTTCTTCTATTTTCATGCTCCCATAACATATCTTCTGTTATAGAATCATCCATTTCCATCTCCCACGGCTCTCTGGTAAAAGGCAATATTTGAAAAATTGGTGTTCCTTCTTTAATAACACCTTCAAAATCTCTTCTTAAAACAAACCTTATGTCTGCAGGTGGAAATTTTTTATCTGAATCTACTATAGCAGTTGGAACATAAAATGGCAAGTCAACCCTATTAAAAGGTTGTGCTACTAATACTGATGTGCCTGGCGGGGTTGAAACCCCAAACATCATTCTAAATGAGAATGCTATGGGGTGATAAAATGGAGGGATCGGAAATTCAACAAGAGGCATTCTATTAATAGTAAAATTATTAGATGCCCATGACATTTCTGGTATTCCTTTATCATTTATTTTTACATGGATATCTTCTGGCAATACAAAGCAATATCCCGAAGCAAATGCATCAAATGTAGGAGAGCATACTTTAAGTGAAATAGCTGAAGAATCAATTCCATCATGATTGTTTAATCTTACATCTGAAAGATTATTTGATTTATTATATATACTAATGTCTTTATACCATTGAGGTATAACTGTTTTTGCTGGAACTGGATCTGGACCATTTCCAACTCTGTAAAATTTTATTTTTTTCATTTAACCACCATATCGTATGCTATTGCATGTTTTTCTATTTTGCCATATAATGGCTTCATGTATTGATTATTTTTTTTAACAAAAAATGGAATCCAAACTGGTTGTAAATCTATCCATGGTTCTGGATAAAGCTTTTTAAAATTTATAGAAACTTTTTCTGGTATATAAAAAGCGTACCCATTAATATTTGAATTTATTATTTCTACATCAACGTCTTTATCTACCCACCAAGTACACCTAAATGCAAAAAGATTTGGAAAACAATCTTCTGGTGCAATAAAATTATGTTCTTTAACAGTCATAAATTGTTGTATTGCTGGCCTAGACATCATGTTTATTTGGTTTTTATCATGCTCTTCAAATCTTATTAAATATTCACTATAACATTCTTGCCTAAATACACCAGGGGATACCTCTGTTGGTTTTGGAGACATTCTTCTTGCATATTCATGAATTGGTTTAAATAAATCATTTTTTATAGATTCTTTATCTTTAATTTCATGATAAAAGCTTACACTTTGCACTAATTATAATCTTTCTTTGTCCAAAACTTTGTCCTATATCCATTTATAAACATTGATCTAACAGCTAACCTTTTTTGATGAATATATCCTTTATTAAATTCTTCAACAGAATGCTCCCAGCTTTCTCTTTGAAATGGAATAACTCTTATTAATGGTGTTCCTTGCTTTATAACACCCTCAAAACCTTTTTTAAGAAAAAATGATAAGTGTCCATCTGATGGAAATTGATCTGTATCAACTGTTGCTGGAACCGCCATAATTGGCGATAAATCTCCTAAAACAAGCGGTAAAAACATTGTACTATATCCTTTTGGAGTTTCAACACACCATAATGGATGTATTCTTAAAATATCTTCATAATAAGCATCTGTATTAATTGGCATTTCTGAAACCTGTACCCTTGGATGTCCAGATACTACCCACTCTTGCAATTCATGCCATGTATTTGGAACTTCAACAGAAAATGAATTTCCTTGCTTTCTTATATATATATCAATAGGGCATTTTAAAATATATCCAGCTGAGATGCCATCAAACATTGGTTGGCATTTTTTTACTGTCGAGTGATACCCACCTTGTTTAAAAGATGCATCATTATTAATAAAAGATGGCTGTCTTTTATACCATTCTGGAATATTTTTAATAGCTGGTTCTGGATTTGGAGCAATATTGAGCATCTGCCCATTTGCTGGCAAAAACTTAATTTTTGGCATACTTATTCTTTTCTATTAGATTATTAGTATATCATATTTAGTAAATTCTTGCACCACGACCTGGAGTAAATCCAAATGGTGTAAATGCAAATGGCGTAAATCCAAATGGTGTAAATGAAAATGGTGTAAATGCAAATGGTGTAAATCCAAATGGTGTAAATCCAAATGGAGTAAATCCAAATGGTGTGAAGCCAAATGGTGTGAAGCCAAATGGTGCAAAAGAGAACGGTGTAAATGAAAATGAAGTAATGGTTGCAGATGCAGCAGATGTTCCACCCTGTCCATTTGCATTTATTGCAGCAACCTGGAAATAATGGTTTGAGCCAGAACCTTCATTTAATGTATAGCTTGTTACATTTCCTACGTTACCAACGGCAGCACCATTATCATAAAGATAATAAGATGTTATTGCAGAGTTTCCATTTGCTGGTGCACTCCATGTAACTGTATCTTGTGCTTGTCCTGCAACGTTAGTACCTGAGCCTAGACCAGCTGTAGTTGGAGTATTTATTGTAGGTGTGCCTGGAACTGTAGTTGGTGTTACGTTATTTGAAAATGCACTTGCTAAAGAATAACCATTGGTATTATGAGAATAAGCAGCAAATTTATAAGTTTGAGTGGTGCTTAAAGTTGTAAATGTAAGTGGAGAACTTGAGCCTGTTACTTGTGCTAAATAATTTCCATTTGTATCAAAAGCATTAACTGCATAAGAATCAATTGCTGCTCCACCATTAGCATTTGTTGTAAATGTAACTTGAACTTGACCTTGATTATAAGGTCTTCCAGAGCCCTGATCTGTAGCAGTTCCTATTGTAGGTGCTTGTGGAATTGTTGTTATTGTTAAGCTAGAGGAGGTCGCTCCTGGACCAGATCCATAAGAGTTTGAGGGGACAATTGTAAATGTGTAGCTTTGACCAGATGCGAGTCCAGTAAAGTTTAAAGATGTTGATGCAGAGGTTTGTGTTGTTGTAGTTGGAGTAGAAGTAACAGTATAAAGAGTAGCTGGATTTGAATTTGATGGAAGTGTCCAGCTAAGTGCTGCAACACCAGCATTATATCCTTGTCCTGCTACGTTTGAAGCTGTTATTGAAGTTACTGCCAACGGAGCAACGTGTTGATCCTGACCGTCTGTAAATTTACCTGCTTGCTTTGACATTTTATTGTCCCCTTTTCTTTTTTTAAATTATTTTAAATTATGCTGACAAATCACCGAAGAGCAACCACTGTGTAGCAGATACCTTCATAATTGTAGCAGTTGAATAGGTGGTTCTAAGCTTTGTTCCTGGTGTTGAAATTAAGCTTACACCTGTTCCAGACACTGCTATTGATGCTCCTGTGCCAGCTGACTGGTAGAAGTCAATAGAAGTTCCTACTGGTGCAGAGTTATCTGCAACTGTAACAACATATGCACCTGAAATTGGAACCATCTGATCTCTATAAGATGTTGATGTTATAGATCCTGTTGCAGCAATTGCTGTTGCAATTGTTGTTATGGATGGTACGCCTGCAGATGTTTGAGTTGTTCCATCTGAGAATGTAACACCAGATGAAGACAATGTTGTAGTTCCTGTGTGAACTGCATTTGCAAGTGATGGAGCAGTCAAAGTCTTATTTGTAAGGGTTTGAGTATCTGTTAAACCGACAATTGCTGATGCTGGAATTGTTTGTCCACCAACTGCTGTAGCGGAAAGAACAGTAGTTCCATTAATCTTGTATGTCTTACCTGAAGCAAGATCTACGTTTTCAGAGAATGTTACAGCACCTGTTGATGAGTACCATTTAATGGTCTTATCTGTAGCACCCTTGATTGTAATTCCCGCACCATTTGCAGTTACATCTGTTGGAGTAGCTGCGTTAGAGATAACAAGAACCTGCTCTGTTGTATTAAGAGTTGTTGAGTTAATTGTGGTTGTTGTACCGTTAACTGTCAAGTTACCGCCAACTGTTACGTTACCAGTTGTTGAAAGTGTGTCTGTTGAAAGACCAGTTACAGATGGGCTGGTAGCAAGAACTACTGCTCCTGTACCTGTTACTGCTGAAACCTGAGTACCGTTAATCTTAAGTACGTTACCAGCACCTGCAGTATCTAATGTCTTATTTGTCAAAGTATCGGTAGTTGCACGACCAACTAATATATCTGTTGAAGTTGGAAGTGTTAATGTACCAGTATTTGAGATAGTTCCAATTACTGGAGATGTAAGAGTCTTATTTGTAAGAGTCTGTGTTCCAGTTAATGTAGCTACTGTTGAATCTATAGCAATTGTAACTGCTCCTGAACCTGTATAAGAAGTTCCTGACAGTCCCGTTCCAATTGTAAGTGCATTAGGATTTGCTGCTGTTATTGTAATTGCTGCAGAACCATCAAATGCTACACCGTTAATATTGCGAGATGTTGCAAGCTTAGTTGCAGTATCTGCATTACCTGTTACGTTACCTGTAAGGGCACCTGCAAATGCTGTTGATGATACGGAGGTAAGTCCTGCAAGTGTGGTTGATGATGCTCCAAGTGCAATTGCTGTTGTACCAATTGTTGTGCTTGAGTTAGTCAATCCTGAGTTTGGAATTGTTGCTACGCTTGAAATTACTCCGCCAGAAGTTGTTGTTACATATCCTGCAGTTGTGAGCGGGAGTGTAACAGTTCCTGTGAATGTAGGGGAAGCATTTGTAGCAAGTCCTGATACAGATCCACCAAGTGAAACTGCTGTTCCATTTATAGTAATTGCAGAGTTGGCAAGTTGTGCATTTGAAATTCCACCAGACTTGATTGTTACATCACCAGATGTTACTGTAAATGATGCAGTATTGAATGTTGCTACACCCTGCTGAGAAGATGTTGCTACGTTAATTGGTGATGTTGTGACACCAGTTACACGACCATATGTATCTACTGTTACAGAAGAAACATTTGAGTTTGTAGCTGATCCTGTTGAATTTGATTGTGATACTGTAGCAAGATCTACTGCGTCTGCAGTAACGTTAAGGGTAGAAGTTGTTACATCTACCTGGTTGCCCGTACGTGCAAGACCATTTCCTGCTATAAATGTTGCTGCTCCAGAGAACTGTGTAAATGTAAGAGCATCTGTACCTATAAGCAATACTCCATTTGTTCCCGTACCGCTTGCAGTTTCTACAAACGATTGGTTTCCATTTGTACCACCATAAACAACATATACGGCATCTCCCGCTTCAACTTGATTTAAAATATGATCGTCAGAATCTGTAGCACGTGTTAATGTCCACTTTGAAGATGTTCCGCCATTTGATGTAACGTTATAAATACCATTTTGAGAAGCTGTTGCTTGATTTTTAACAAGAACACGGTTTCCATTTGAGACGCTTACTCCATCTATAGAAAGTGCTCCATTGGCTGTAGCAACAAGAGTTGCTCCGATTCCTTTTCCTCCATTAGCATCGGTTGTTCCATCTGTATATGTTGATGCAGGGAGTACGCCTGTTGTTGCTGCTTGTACAGCTGCATGCCAGTTCATACCTGCAGATAAGTTATCAACATATGCTTTAGAAGCAGCGTGTCCAGCTGATGTAGGTGTTTGGTTAATTGTAATTAAGTTTGCACTAAAATTACCAGATGCATCACGGGCAACTATTGCTGATGCTGTATTTGCATCTGTAGCTGTGGTTGCAGAATTTGAAACTTTACCCGCTGTTGCTATAGTTGCAAGTTTTGTATCTGCAATTGCAGATGAAGAGCTTATGTCAGCATTTACAATTGTTCCATCTGCAATCATGGCAGATGTTACAGAACCAGTATCTGTTGTTTTAACAATATTAGCAGTTGCTGTAGTAATTGCTGAGTTTCTATTTGTTACCTCTGTAGCAATTGCTGAATCTGTATAGCCCTCAGCAGTTGTAATTGCATTTGTTACGGCAGTTTGACGAGCAGAAGTTTCTGTTGCTACTGCTGAAGTAATTGCAGAGTTACGATTTGTAACTTCAGTGCTAATTGCTGAATCTGTATATCCTTCTGATGTTGAAATTGCTTGAGACTTAGCAGTATTAATTGCTGAATTTCTATTTGTAACTTCTGTAGAAATTGCTGAATCTGTATATGTTTCAGAAGTTGAAATTGCTTCTGCTTTCTTTGTGTCTGCATAAGATTCGGCGGTAGAAAGAGAAGTTGCAATTGCTGTATTTCTATTAGAAACTTCACCAGATATGGCATTATCGGTATATGTTTCTGATGTTGAAACTGCTTGATTTTTAGCAGTTAATATAGCAGAGTTACGTGCTGAAACTTCTGTTGATATTGCTGAATCTGTATAAGACTCTGCATCAGCTTTAGCAGTATTAATATGATTTCCGACAGTAACTGCAAAGCTTGGATCATCGCCAATTGCATCTGCAAGCTCTTTAAGTGTATCTAGGGTGGAGGGTGCTGCATTTACAAGATTTGAAATTTGTGCATCTGTATAACCCTCTGCAGTAGAAATTGCTTGAGATTTAGCAGTTGCTATTTCTCCTGTAATAGTAGTATGAAGTGTTGAATCTGCAGCAGTGGCAAATGATTCTGCTGCTGTAATAGCTTCAGACTTCTTTGTATCTGCATAGGATTCAGCATCATTTTTTGCTGTTCCAGCAGCTGTGTCTGCATAAGATTCAGCAGTAGAAATAGCTTGAGATTTAGCAGTTGCAATAGCATTGTTACGATTTGTAACTTCTGTGCTTATTGCAGCATCTGTATATCCTTCTGCTGTTGTGATTGCTGCAGATACTGCAGTTGCACGATTTGTAGCTTCAGTTGAAATTGCTGAATTACGGTTTGTGACCTCTGTTGATATTGCTGAGTCTGTATATGAATGAGCATTTGAAAGAACAGTTGTGTCTGCATTTGTAGCAAATGCTTCTGCTTCAGATTTTTTAACATCAGCATAAGATTCTGCTGTTGTTATTGCAGAAGTAACTGCATTTGCTCTTGCTGAAGCTTCTGTAGAAATTTTTGAATCTGTATAATTTTGAGTTGTTGTAATTGCATCTGATATAGCACTATTTCGATTTGTAACTTCTGAAACAATAGCTGCATCTGTATATCCCTCTGATGTTGTGATTGCTGCAGATACTGCAGTTGCACGATTTGTAGCTTCAGTTGAAATTGCTGTATTACGATTTGTAACTTCTGTTAAAATTGCAGAATCTGTATAGCTTTCTGCTGTTGTGATTGCTGCAGATACTGCAGTTGCACGATTTGTAGCTTCAGTATCAATTTTTGCATCAACTCTTGTTACTTCGCTAGACATTAAATTATCTGCATAAGTTTCTGCTGTTATTCTTGAATTTGTAATTGCTGTTGTAAGATCTGATGCTAAATTAGCATCGTTTGAAAGTGCTTCTGCAATTTTATTAAGAGTATTTAATGTTCCTGGGGCAGACCCAATTAAATCATTGACTTTTGTATTTGTATAATCTGCTGCAGTATCAATTGCTTGAGATTTAGCTGTTGCAATTGCTGTATTGCGATTTGTAACTTCTTCAGAAATTTTAGTATCTGTATAACTTTCTGCTGCAGTAACTGCAGTTTGACGATTTGCGGTTTCTACTCCAATTGCATTTGTAACATCTACTGCACGAGATATGGTTGAACTAATTTGTGAATCTGGAACTTTTCCACTTGAATCAAGCTCGGCAACACCGTTAGCAACACCTTTTTCAGATATTGCTATAAAATCTTCTCCTGAAACAACAGCACTTACAGCTGTAGCAATTGCAGCATTTCTATCTGTTACTTCTTGTGCTATAGCATCTGAAAGGTCTGTAAGGGTAGCATAATCTGCTACTTCCCCAGCAACAACGCTTGCTATTGCATCCGTAAGGTTCTGTGGGGTAACTGTTGCATAACCAAGGTCATTCCAATGGGTGCTACCATCACCAATTTTAATTTTAAGTGTATCTGACTCAAAGCCAGCTTCTCCGCCTGCAAGGACGGGATTGATAGAGGTCCATTGTGATGCTGTACCCCTACGTAGTTGAATTCTTACTGTTGACATTTGTTACCCCTTTTAATTTATTTTTTTTATTATACCAGTTTAGTTATTTAAAACTAAATTGTTCCTGCATCAAATATTGATCCAAATGTGGTTGACGATGGATTTCCAGCATCAACAAATTTGCTATCTCCACTAATTACAACGCCATTTGCCTGAACTATATATGTAGGCTGGCCATTATAATCAATGGCAAGTCCTATATCCATAAATGTTAGTTGATTATTAAAATCATCTAAAGTAGCAATAGAGGCCCAAGCATTATTTATATATACTTGAAGCCTATTAGATGTTGTATCAAACGCTAAAGGGGTTGTTCCTAATATGACCTGTGACCCAAATGTTGCATCTCCCGCTACATTTAGCCCATTCTTAACTTTAAAATCTTTATCTGTTACTGTCATTTTCGGTTCACTGTCCCCTAGAATTTGTATTTTGTGTGGGGGATTTTAAGGATCCCCCGAACCTTTTAAACTATTAGTCAGCCCAGACTATTACTGAGCCTGAAGCCACAGCTTCGACATTTGTATGTCCAGCTGTTGGTGAAACTGTTAATGAAACAATTCCTCCTGAATATACTGCTGAAACATCAGCAAGTAATCCATTTGTTGTAACAATTGCATATTCTGTAATGGCAATGTTATTTGCTGAATCACGAGCAATCAAAACTTCTGATGCCTGTGAATGAACGCCGTCTCTTACGTGAACAGTTAATTTAGCTGTTCCATAATTTGAATTCCAAGCTACTGGAACAAATGTTGCACCAGTTGATGTGCTGTTCCAACCAGAAATTAATTCTGTATACCCGCCAACTTTTACTGCTTGGTATGTTGGTGTTGCACTTGAATTACCATTTGCAACAAGATTATCCGCATAAGTTTCTGCAGCTGATTGTGCTGAGGAAGCAGATCCTGCTGCATCATAGTTTCCAGCTAATCCATCTGCGTATGATTTTGCAGCGTTTTCAGCTGTTGTAATAGCAGAGTTACGGCTTGAAACCTCTGTGCTAATTGCTGAGTCTGTATAGCTTTCGGCTGTTGTGATAGCTTGTGATTTTGCAGTTGCAATCGCTGAATTACGATCTGTAACTTCCTGAGCAATCTTTGAATCTGTATAAGATTCAGCGGTAGATTGAGCAGTAGCAATATCATTAAGAAGAGTTGTTGAGAAATTAGCATCATTTGCTATTGCAGCATCAATTTTTGCCAAAGTATCAAGCATTGATGGAGCCATACCAACAAGATCAGAAACTTTTCCATCTGTGTAGGTATTTGCAGCAGAAATTGCTTCTGTCTTTTTAGTGTCAGCATAGGACTCTGCATTTGCTTGTGCATTTGAAGCTGCTGTATCAGCATATCCCTCTGCATTAGATTGTGCGGTTGAAGCGGAACCAGATGGGTCATAGTTACCAGCTAATGAATCTGCATAAGATTTTGCAGCGTTTTCTGCGTTTGTTGCTGAACCAGCTGCATCATAATTTGTTGCTAAAGAGTCTGCGTATGATTTTGCAGAGTTTTCTGCGTTTGTTGCAGCTGTGTCAGCATATGATTGTGCTGCTGACTGTGCTCCTGCTGCAGCACCATTTG
>Ga0208875_1000449_pt1 | contig 13510 bp, 10 predicted proteins | sample CryBogCBH25Aug08_FD_184612 | JGI IMG/M metagenome (GOLD analysis project Ga0208875, IMG submission 184612) | Freshwater microbial communities from Crystal Bog, Wisconsin, USA - CBH25Aug08 (SPAdes) (version 2) | ecosystem: Environmental > Aquatic > Freshwater > Lake | place: Crystal Bog...
CTGAAGTAGCTGAGATTGTTAAGTGTATTAACCGTACTGGTGATTATCTTACTGTAGAGCGTGGTCAAGAAGGCACATCTCCTCAAATCTTTAATATTAGTGATAATGCACAACTTCGTATTACTGCAGCAAGCTTAAATCTTTTTGCTGGTGATAATGAAGCAGCTAATATTAATTTTATTCCTTATGGTTTTATTTCAGCTACTAATGTTCAAAGTGCTATAGACCAAACAGTAGATGTTTTAGCTAGTAGTTCTGGTTCTTCTTTAATTGGGTATAACAACGGCGGTACAGGAACAGTTACAAGAACTGTACAATCTAAACTACAAGAAGCTGTATCTGTATTAGACTTTGGTGCTACAGGAAATGGAACTACTGATGATACAACTGCTATTCAAAATGCGTTAAATAATTCTTATTTTGTTCAATTTCCTGCTGGTAATTATTTAATTACAAAATCTTTAACTCCAAGAGACAATACAAAAATTCAAGGTCTTGGAAGTGCAAATTCTGTAATAATAACTGCTGGTTCTGGATTTTCTGCTGATGCAAATGGTATAAAAGCTATTTTTTCATTATGGGGAACTGTAAACGTAGATATGCGTAATTTATTTTTAAACGCTTCTACTTATGCTGATAATGCGCTTTCATTAAGAAACAATACTTTTTCTTGTTATTTTAATAATATTTATACTACTATGCAGTCTATTAATGGTTGGCATATTTCCATTGGAAATAGTGCTGAAAATAGATTTAGCAAAATTAATTTACAACAAGGTACTCAAGGTATTTTAGTTGATTGTACTTTAGATGCTGGCGGTATTTTTGCTGGATACAATACTTTTGATATGGTTCGGATGTATTCGCAAACTAATATTGGTATTTATTTTAAAAATGGTGCTATAGGTTGTACTGTTAGTAATTTAATGGGAGATTTAAATAGTCTTAGCTTTGTTGCTTCTACAGCGGTTCCTGTATTGGCTGATGTTAGAGGAATTAAAATTGATTATGGAACTATAACTTCCATTACAAATTCAAGAAATACTATTATTGCTTGCCAATATGAAAATACAGGCGCAGGAGTAGGATATGCTTTTGAATCTGATTTTTTTAACACTTTTATTAACTGCACTCCTACTACTGGATGGACAGTAGGCAATCTTGTAGGTTTTAATCCAAATTCTTTTTTACCACAAATATCAGGTTTCTTATTTAATACGAATAACTTACAAATAAGAGAGCGTATTCGTTATCTTAGTTTGCCTTCAGGATTATATTCTTCTGGAATTACAGCAGATAGTTTTGTTCGTATTGGTGTTCCCAATGATAATACTTTAAGAACAGCTACTTATTTTTTAAGTAATATTTTTTCTCAACAATCAATTATGAATTCTATTGTTACTACAGTTCAATCTGATGGTTCGCCAACATTGCAACAAAAAATATATAGTTCTGATGGGTTTACAAAAGTTACTATTTTTGATAGCGGAGCTATTGCGGGAAGCAATTTAATAACAACACCTAATATTACTTTAAGCGACAATACTAAAAGTTATATTTTTGAGCTTTCTATAACGGATACAGGGGGTACATATTGTTATCTAATATCTCCTCAAATAGGACACACTTCAGCAGGTTAATCTATGACAAATATGTTATTTGCTAACAATGCTAATACTACTCTTTCGAGTGGTATAACTGCATCTGCAACTTCTATTTCTGTAACATCTTCAACAGCATTTCCTAATCCTATAAGCCCTCAATATTTTTATTGCACATTAGCAGACACAGCAACACAAACAATAATTGAAATTATTAAAGTTACTGCAATATCTGGAACAACATGGACAGTAATTCGTGGACAAGACGGAACTTTAGGAACTGCTTTTTTAAATGGAGATGTAGTATCTCTTAGATTAGTTCGTGCTTCTTTAAATGATTTCCCTAAATTAGATGAAACAAATATATATAGTGGAAATCAATTAATTGGACAAGCTTCTGATTTAAGTACAGGAGTTTTACAAGTAACTGGTCAAGCTACTTTTACTGGCTCTGTAACTGATAAAAACCTTTATTTGCAAGGCGGAAACAACTTAATTCTTAACTCCGCTACTTTAGTAACTCAAAACATTACAGTAACGGCTAATGCTTACACTTTGTCAATGACAGGTACAGGAACTATTACTTTAAGTGGAACAAGTACAGGCACTTTAGTAGGAACAGGAGTAAATACAGTTGTTTCTAAAACATTTACCCCTACTGCTGGTACTCTTACATTAACTCCTACAGGTTCATGTACTACAGTTCAATTAGAGCTTGGAAATATTTTTAGTTCATATACAGCAACTACAGGAACGGCAGTTACCACTACTAATAATATAATTGCGCCTTCTGGCTCAGTAACAGCAAATAACTTTTATGCTCCAACTAATTTAACAACAGCTTATGGGTTTACTGGAAATTTAGCTGGTTCTGGTTTTGGGTCGTTTGCAAATAATCAATTAGTTTTAACTTTAGGTGGTGTTCCTTCATTTAGAACTTTGACTTCACAAACAACCGTACCAGCGGCGGCCTCTTGGGGATGGTCAAATTCTGCAAATCCTGCTAACGGTACTGATGATTTAACTCTCTACCGAGACTCTGCCAACACTCTAGCGCAACGCAACTCTACCAATGCACAAGCCTTTAGACTATATAACACCTATACCTCATCGACATCGTATGAGAATTTACAGTTTGATTGGACAACAACTGCTAATACTGCCACTATTTCAACCCAAAAAGGCTCAGGAGGTGGTACAGCAAGAACATTAGCTATTGGACAACCTTTAGTTATTAGTCCTGGTTATACAGTAGCCACCCTTCCAGCAGGAGTTGTAGGAATGAGGGCTTATGTTACCAATGCTTTAGCACCTTCTTATGGTGTTGCTGTAGCTGGTGGTGGAGCAGTAACAATTCCAGTTTTTTATAATGGAACTAATTGGATAGTAGGATAAAAATGACAATCAACATTAAATTAGAAGTATATGAATTAGAAACTGCATTGCAACATATTGCCAAAGGTGCTTATGCTGAAGTAGCTACATTAATTGCTAAAATACATGAACAAGCTGCTCCTCAAGTAAAAGCTGCTCAGTCTCTAGTAACTCCTACAACTCCAACAGAATAATAATATTATGTCCGACCAACTAGAAAATAGAGTAGTACGTCTTGAGATTAAAGCAGACAACCATGAAGATGATATTAAAGAGCTTCGCAAGTCTGCTACTGATCTGTCAAAAGCCATGGCAAGTATAGAAAAGAATCTAGCACAGATTAAGTATATTGCCATTGGAGCTCTTGCTGTAGTAGTAACCCAGTCCTTTGGACTTGATCGTGCAATTAAACTATTATTTGGAGGCTAGATGTCTACAACCTTTACAGTAAGCCGTGATCAGATTATCCAGTTAGCATTACGCAAGCTTGGTGTATTGGAACTTGGTGACACTCCTGATGCAGCTACTATAGCTAATGCATCGCTAGCTCTTAACCTTTTCATTAAACAAATGGCAACATCTGGTTTAAAGTTATGGAAAGTTAATGAGTTAGTATTACCACTTGTTGCTGGACAGACTGAGTATGTTATTGGCCCAGCTAGTACCGGTACGGTAGATCTGAATACAGATAAACCACTTAAAGTAATACAAGCTTGGTTACGTAATGTAACTGTAACACCATCTACGGATGATGTACAGATTCAGTTGCTAAGCAAACAAGAATACAATATGTTAGGTTCAAAGTTTAGTACTGGAACACCTAACTCCTTATACATGGATGTACGTAATACTACAAGTAATGTATACATGTACGTTACACCAGATTCATATACACAGTTTAATCAACAGTTACACTTTATTGTGCAACAACCGATGGCTGATATTATGACAGCACAAGCTATCCCAGACTTTCCAACTGAATGGATGAACGTCCTTGTATGGAACCTTGCTGATCAGCTAGCTATTGAATACAGTGTGCCAGGTAATCATCGTCAAGAGATTGCTTTGCGTGCTAAGATTTACAAAGAAGAATTAGAAGGATGGGATGTTGAGACTTACTCTACATTTTTCCAACCTGACATGAGAATGGGAAGACCTTCTTCTAACAACCTACCATAATAGGATACTATGCCAATTGCAAGACTACCTTTAGCACAACCAATAGAGACTCGTGATGGTACCTTGGCAAAGGATTCTAAGTGTGTCAATGGTTACTTTGAATCTATAGGTGAACGTAGAACTTTTATTAAACGTCCTGGGTTGGTTAACACAGGTGCGTCAATGCCTAATGCTCAGGGTCAGGGCTTATATAACTTTAATGGTTCGTTATTTGCTGCGGTGAATAACGTTTTATATAAGATTAATCCTACAACTTATGCTGTAACTACTATTGGTACTATGACTGGTACTATAGGTGGTATAGTACAACAGTGTTATTTTAATAGCACACTTAACAACACATACTTGTTTGTACAGAATCAAGTAAATGGTTACACATACAAGCCAGCTACTGGTGTCTTTGCTAAAGTAGTAGATGATGGTATTACTGTAACTACTGTTATTACTGGTGGTACTCATTATGCTAATCCAATAGTAACATTCTCAGCCCCATCTGGTGGTGGAACAACTGCTATAGGTACTGTACAGTCTACAAGTGGTATTGTTACTGGTGTTACTGTTACTAATCCAGGAAGTGGTTATACATCAAGCGATACATTAGTTGTAACTATAGGTGATTCAGCAGGTACTGCTTGGTCAGCTGGTTTAACTGTAGCTGTAGGAGATGTGTATTGGACTGGTACTGATTTATATACTGTAACAATTTCTGGAATTACTGGAACAACTGCACCAACGTTTACAGGACCCACACCACAGGCTGATGGTAGTGCTACAGCACAATGGTTAACCGCAAACTCACCGGCTTGGGTGGCCTCAACTCCTGTAGCAGTTGATTATACTTATTGGACCGGAACTAATTTATATACTGTTACTGTTGCTGGTACAACAGGATCTACTGCTCCTACATTTACAAGTGGTACTGGATCCGATGGGACAGCAACTGTTAAATGGGTAAGTGCTCAAGGTACAGTTGGATCAGGTGCCTATGTAACAGCTTTGTTAAACGGATTACCTGCTGGCCCTTATGCTACAGGTGCTGTTTACTTAGATACTTATACTGTTATTGGTGGGACTAATGGTGAGATATATACATCTGAACCGAATAACCCAACAATATGGAATGCACTTAATTATATAACTGCAGAAGCAGAACCAGATGGGTTAGTTGGTATTGTTAAACATCTTAACTATGTACTAGCATTTGGTCAGTGGTCAACAGACTTCTACTATGATACTGGCTCATACCCAGGCTCCCCCCTAGCTATTGCCACACCATATCACATTGAATTAGGATGTGCTAACGGAGATTCTATCTGTTCGTTTGAACAAACAACAGTCTGGATTGGTATTGCTAAAGAGCAGGGACCTTCGGTATACTCTATCATGGGTGTATCACCGTCAAAGATATCAACACCATTCATTGATCGTATTCTAAACAACAGCACTCTTACTGATGTCATGGCATACCCATTACGAATTAATGGTCATACCTTTTACATTCTTACATTAGCAGATCTTAATCAAACATTTGTGTATGATCTTAATGAGAAGCAGTGGTATCAGTGGACTATGTATGCTGTAGGTGATAGTGATTCCGGCGTTAACGGCATATATGCAGAACAGTATTTCCGGCCTAGTTATTTTGCTGGTGTTGGGGAAACATACTTTTTATTAGATGATGACAACGGTAAGTTGTATACAATGTCTGACACGTATTACAATGATGATGGTGCTCCAATCTATTATAGAGCAGTAACACCTATCATGGATAGTGGAACTACTAAACGTAAGTTTTATCATAGCGTTGAGATTGTGGGAGATAAGATTCCTGCTACAATGAATATAAGACATACTAGTGATGACTATAAAACATGGTCAAACTATAGACAAGTAAACCTTAATAATGAACGTCCACAAGTACATCAAGCAGGCGCAAGCCGTCGACGTGCTTGGGAGTTCTTATGTACTGACAACCAACCAATACGACTTGAAGCTGCTGAGATAGACTTTGATATTGGTGAGTTAGAGAATGTAGGACAACCAGCACAGCAAGGGTAAGGTAGATGGTAACATATCAAGTAGAGTTATACTCTGATGTTCTTCCAGAGCTGCGGGTTATATACCCAGAGCACTATAAAGAAATAGAGCAAGAGGTTAGTGGTGGTTATGAACTAGACCCAGACTGGACTCAGTACTTTGCTCTTGAACAAGCTGGTATGTTACATGTTATTACTTGTCGCAAAGACGATAAGCTTATTGGTTACATGTTCTACATTGTTAGTAAACACTTACATGTAAAGTCATGCGTTACAGCCTACGAAGATATATATTTCCTTCGTAAGGAATACAGAAAAGGACGGACTGGTATTCGTATGTTTCAGTTTGCTGAACAACATATGAAGTCTATCGGTGTGAATAAAATGCTAGGCACTACTAAGGTACATATAGATAACTCAAAGTTATTTGAATACCTTGGATATCAGTTTGTAGAAAAACTCTTCAGTAAATATATATAAAAAGGAATTAATATGGGTGGCGTAGTCAATGCAATCTTTGGTGGTGGTAGTTCTAGTACTGCTTCTCCAGCACCATTACCACAAAGTCAAACAGATCCGTACGGTGCTATCGGTGGTCGTACAGCGGCTGCTAATCAGCTGTTGGGTTTTATGAATAACCCATCATCTGCTATGAGCTCACCAGGCTATCAACAGCAGTTGCAACAAGGTCAGAATGCACAGCAAGCTGCTGGTGCAGCTAGTGGAACACTGCAATCAGGTGCTCAAGCTAATGCTCTTCAGAGTATGGGACAGAATACATTTGGTGCTTACTATCAACAGATGCTTGGTAACCTTGGTTCTTTGTCTGGTGCTACTTCACAGACTCCTGCTGGTGGTGCTCAAGCACAAAATCAAAGTAATCAAATTGCTTCCAACGCACAGAATCAGAATGCACAGACTGGTCTTGGTTTAGTTGGTCTGGCTCTTGGTGGTGCTAGTGCTGCTGGTTTGTTTAGTGGCGGAACTGGAATGATGGGTTCTGGTCAAACTCCAAACTGGTCTAACCCTTATGCAAGTTATGACCCTACTGGTGGTGCTGGTGGTGGTGTAGGCTTATCAGGTATTGAATAATGAGTTTCTGGAACAACCCTGGAGCATCGTTTGAAGGGCTAGCGCACGACCCGTGGCACAGTATGCAGAACTTTATGACTACTGGTGTAGTTCCAATGTTACCTTATATTGCTGGTGCGATTGGTGGTATGTTTGGTCCCGCAGGGGCTGCTGCCGCTGGTGGTGCTACTCAAGAGGGTATTGATTACTTTAGTGGTAACTCACAAGCCAGAACTGGTCAAGGTATTATGGGTAGTCTAATGTCTGGTGCTGGTAAAGGTCAATTGGGTAGCTCAGCGTATGGTGCATACGATACTGGATCTATCGGACCTAGTCAAGGACAACAAGGTATTAGTCAGTTAATGAAACTGTTTGGTAACTCTTCTAGTGGTTCAAGTACAGGTGGTTCTAGCTCTTCTAGTTCACCTCTCAATTACTTTCAAGCACGTAATCAAAAGATACAAGAATTACAGAAATATATAACTGGCGAGCCTCCACTAACTGGTATTGGCAACCAAGCCGCTGTCTCTCAAGATGCTGAAAAACAAGCACTGGAAAGTTATAGTACCGATAAGAATAAACCAGAATACGTAGCTGACTCTAAACCAGTTGAAGTGTTTAATGATGAAACAAGTGAAGGATAATATATGGCAAACTTAGCGCAAGCCTTTGCAGGTGGATTTGAAAGTGGTCAAGCTATAGGCGATACTATTGTTGCCGATCGTGATCTTAAACAGGCTCAAGCTGAATCAGGTCCTGGTGCTGATCTATTTACTACCTATCAGAAGGCTGGTCAGATGGCTATGCAATCTGGTAACACTCGTGTAGCAGATAAGTTTCTTAAGCAAGCTAATGAATATAAAGGCGATGCTCTTAAAACTAAATTAGCTGAGATGACTGTTCATCATGCAGAAGTATCTGACTTTGAACGGACTATTCGTGCTAACGATAATCCTGATTCTCTTAAAGCTGCTATCTCTTCTTCTGATAAATTAAATCCACAAGAGAAATTAGAGTACACTGGTCTTGTAGACAAAGCACAAAAGAGTGGTAAGTGGGATGAGTTTCATAAAGCTATTGGTCAGTCCACTGAAACATATAAAGAACAACAAGCTACACAAATTGCAATACTTAAAGAACAATTAGCTGAACAAAAAGTTCTCTTTGATATGAATTATAAATCAGAGAAGCTACGTATTGATGCTGGTAAATCTGCAGGTAAACCATCACCAGCAGAAAAACGTGCTAGTGCTATGGAAGATTGGAAAACTAAACGTGGTATTGTTCAAGAAGAAGCAATTGAAGGTAGGCGAGCTACTGCTTTAAAAGAACTAAAAACAAAACCATACTTTGGTAAGAAGTCTATGGATGAGCGTGAGACAGAGATTAATGAAATCTATGATGCTCAAATTGATGCTAATATGAAAAAGTATCTTCCTAAAGAAGACGAAGATAAACCTATTAACGCTCCTAAAGATAAATCTAAAGATACTACTAAATCCCCTAAAAAGGGTGATGTTAAAAAAGCTAAGGATGGTACATCTTGGAAGTATAAAGGTGGAGATCCTTCTAAAGAAACTAGTTGGGAGAAAGTTTAATGGCTGGACCATGGGAAGATTATAAGGCTGCACCTGCTGAAGCAGCGCCTTCATCGGGACCGTGGTCAGACTATAAACAAGAAGCACCTGTCGAGTCTAAAGGATCAGAAGGTCCTTGGGCTGAGTACAAAGAACCTACTCCTAAAGCAGATAAACTAGGCCGCTATAAGGCTAAAGTATCTGTTGAAGCTGCTCCAGAGGGCTTTGAGAAACTACAGAAAGATATTGCTGCACTTCCTGGGGATATGAAAGCTGGGGTTAAGGCTGCTATAGAGGGCATTCCAGGAGCTGCAGGAGCTGTTGCAGGAGCTGAGGGTGGCCTAACCCTAGGCGCTATGACATCGCCTGTTACAGGCCCTATAGGGCCTATTGTAGGGGCTATTGGTGGTGCTCTTGTAGGTGGATATCTTGGACATAAGACTGGTGAGTCTCTTAAAGGCATGGTACCTGAAGAAACTTTGTCTGCTGCTGGCTTTGGAAAAGGCCAACGAGAGGTTGAAAAGATACAACATCCTAAGGCATCATTTGCTGGTGAGTTAGCTTCATCATTACCGTTCTTTGGTCCGGGTAAAGTTGGATTGTTATCTCGTGGTTTTGGTGCTGTAGTTGGTGGTGGTATGGAGGCCGGTACGGAACTTGCTACTGAAGGTAAGATTGATCCTGGTAAGGTGGCAGCTGCTGCTACATTCCAAGGTGTCTTTGCTAAGCCTACTGCAATTACTAAAGCCATCTCTGACAAGTTAGGCAACACTGCTCGTATGGCTGCCGCTGAGGCTGCTCGAGATCCGGCTGCTTCTGAAACCACTAAACGTGATACAACAATTAAAAGTACTCTTGATCAGTTTGAAGCGGAAGCTAAGGCTGATATGGATACAAAAACAGCTCCATTAGTTGAAGCCGCTATTCGTGATAAGAAGACTGGTGCTGTTGAACGCATGGGTCCTAAGCATGACGAAGCCCGTAAAGCTGAAACTAAAGACACACATGAACAAGGTTTTCTTGATGGTGCTGGTAACTTTCTTGAACGTAAAGAAGCTCTTAAACGTGCACGAGAAACAGAACAACTTGCTAAAGGAAAGAAGCTAGACTTCCCAGATGAGGGATTGCATAGTGGTGACCTGCGTGATTCAGGTGATCCTGCGTTTCAACTTGATAAACCTCGACAACCAAAAGAGGTTAAGACTAAACTTGATCGTGAGAAAGAGTCTTGGTCTAAAGAAGATAAACCAAAGAAAGCTCCTAAACCTAAACCCGAGAGTACTGATCCAATGGATACTGCTGGGCGCACTGATGTTGGTGAGCCTGGTGCTATTGAACCAAAGGTTAAAGATGTCAAGACTAAAGGTCCTAAAGATGAATCAAAGATCCATGCTTCTATAGCACGAAAGATTTATCATACAAAAGGATTGGAAGCTGCAAAGTCTTATCTTGAAACAGTTACTCCACATGCTTCTGTAGTTGTAGAAGATATTAAAGATCGCATTGGTATTAACCTTAATAACGTTGATGCTAATCAACGCTTAACTAATATCTTTAAATCTGATATTATTAAACTTGTTCCTGATGCAGCTGAACGTAGTGCGTTACCTGCTGCTATTGAACATGGGCTACCTCTTGAAGGTGATGCTGCTAAGGCTGCTAATCTTTACAAGATAAAGATGGATCAGATTGGTAAGATGGCAGAGAAAGCACAAGTCATCCGTGGCTTGGTTGAGAATTACGTAACACGTATGGCCCGTAAAGCTGGTATGAAAGCAGAAGAAGAGGTTGGTTTTATTCAATCAATACTTAAATCTCCTGGAGTACAAGAAGGACTTAAACCTGGTTCTCAATTTGGTAAAGAACGTAAAATAGAATCGCTTGAACAAGCCCGTGAAGCTATGGCTAAGCAAGGCATTGAACTTGAGTCTGATCTTGCTGAGATTGCACATGGTTATATGACCGATATGTACAAAGCAATTGAAGATAAGAATCTATTTAATAAACTTAAAGTAACTAAGATTGATGACAAATACGCTATTGTAGATCCAAGAGCTAAAGAAGATCATTATGGCTACAAAGTAATTGATCATGGTCCTTTTGCTGGTTGGTTTGTACACCCAGATATTAAGCCTGCTCTTAACTTTGTGTTAGGTGCATCAGAGCCTGGTCCTTGGATGAAGTCTATTCTTACTGTTAACAACGCAATTAAACGGTCTAACATTAGTGCATCACTGTTCCACGCTAAATCTCTTGCTGAAGCTTTTGTTATGGCCCGCCCATACTTAGGTGAAAAGGTAGGTCAAGGCAGTCTTAGTAGTGTCCTTAAGATACTGCGTGAAGGTGGTATGGGAGATGTAGCTGACTTAGCTATCCGTGAGGGTGGTGTTAAGCTTGGTATGTCAAGTGTTGAAGACGTAAGCCACACTGCAATCGAAGAGATTGGTAAAATGGCTGATAAACTTCTTGGAGCTTATTCAGATAAGAAGATAATTCAATCTGCATTAGGTAGGGCTGAGAAAGAAACTCTTGGTCGTATTGATAGTTTTACTTGGGACTATGTACACGATGGTCTTAAATTACTTACATTCTCAAAGTTACTAGATCAAGCCGTACATGATCATCCTAATGTTCCTAAAGAAGTGCATGCTAAAGAGATTGGTCGTTTTGTTAACAATAGTTTTGGTGGATTGAACTGGTATGATATTGCTAGACAGTCAAGCAGTAAGTTTGAAGAGTCCATGAAAATGGCATCGTATTCCCCCGAAGGAAGGCGTGTTCTTCAAGCAGTTATCTTTGCTCCTGACTGGACAGTATCAACCTTACGTTCATTTACAACAGCTCTACCTAAGAATTTACTCTCACCTGATATTGTTGGTGGTGCTAAGGGGTTGTTAAAACCGAAAACTCAAGGTGATTTTGCTAGACTTTATCAAATGAAGTTTGCATTGTTGTACCTTACAGCCCTTAATGGTGTTAACATGATTACCTCTGGTCATCCTATTTGGGATAACAAAGATAAGACAAGAGTTGAATTTAAGGATGGAACTACTATGCAAGCTACTAAGCATGCTATGGAGTTTATTCATTTTGCTAGCGATACTGATAAGTTTATTTCAGATAAACTAGGGTTCTTACCAAAAGCCTTTGTTATTTCTACAACAGGATTAGAATATGCTGGACCAGGTGCACCGAAGCTTGAGGATTCTTCTCTTGTTGGTCGGGCTAAAGCAGTTGGCAAAGCTGCATTACCATTTAACGTACAAGCTTGGCAAGGTGCTCCTCAAGGAGAACAACTTCAACGTATGTTACTTGGCACATTAGGTATGCCAATCTATGGTAAGACTAAAATGCAGCAAGCAAAAGATAATTACGAAAAACGTAGACGTATGATGGAACGTAAAATGAAAGACGCACAGGACGAATAATGAAGATACTAATCATCGATGCATCAGGTGTATGCCTAGACTTTGCTTTACGATGCCAGAACTATGGTCATCAAGTAAAGTGTTTTATTAGACACAATAAGGATGGTAGTCGCTCGATGGTCGGTGATGGTGGACTCATTGAAAGAGTCTCTGAGTGGGAGAAGTATATGAACTGGGCAGATCTAATCTTCTGTACAGATAATATCTTTTACATTCATGGCTTGGAACGTTATCGTGATAAAGGCTATCCAATCATTGGTCCATCTATTGATACCAATCGTTGGGAACAAGACCGCATGCACGGTGCAGATGTGATGGAGAAGGCTGGTATCACAACCATCCCATCCACAGTATTCAAGAATTACGATGAGGCTATTAAACACGTGATGGATAATCCAAAGCGTTACGTTAGTAAGCCTATCGGTGATGGAGCCAAGGAACTATCTTACGTTGCTAAATCAGCAGCCGATATGGTCTTTATGCTACAGAAGTGGAAGAAGAGTAACGCATACAAAGGCGACTTTATCCTCCAAGAGTTCCACGGTGGTGTTGAATTTGGCGTAGGTGGCTGGTTCGGACCTGGTGGTTTCAACAAGCAGTTTTGTGAGAGCTGGGAATTTAAGAAGTTAATGAATGATGATCTTGGTGTCGCTACAGGCGAGCAAGGTACTATTGTTCGCTATACCTCCGAATCTTACTTGGCAGACCAAGTTCTCAAACCGCTTGAAGACTTTCTTCATGGCTTAGCATATACAGGTTATATTGATGTTAATTGTATCATTGACAAAGATGGTTTTCCTTGGCCTCTTGAGTTTACTATGCGACCAGGCTGGCCGCTCTTTCAGATTCAACAAGCACTGCATAATGGCGACCCCGCTCAGTGGATGCTCGACCTTATCAACGGTGAGGACACACTACGTACCAGCAAGGCAATTGCTTGTGGCGTTGTTATTGCTATCCCTGATTATCCTTATTGCAAGATAAGCAAGAAAGATAACTCTGGTTATCCTTTGTTTGGCTTGACAGAAGAGGACGTAGTCAACGATGTTCATTGTGCTGAAGTCATGTGGGGTAAAGCCCCAAGCATGTGTGACGGTGAAGTTAAGATGAACACACCGATGTTTGTTACAGCAGGTGATTACATCTGTACTGTATCAGGTAAGGGTGCTACTGTAAGCGATGCTCGTGAGAAGGCATACAATACTATTAAGAAGAAGATTGAGATTCCTAATAGTGTTATGTAT
>Ga0208875_1000476_pt1 | contig 12943 bp, 16 predicted proteins | sample CryBogCBH25Aug08_FD_184612 | JGI IMG/M metagenome (GOLD analysis project Ga0208875, IMG submission 184612) | Freshwater microbial communities from Crystal Bog, Wisconsin, USA - CBH25Aug08 (SPAdes) (version 2) | ecosystem: Environmental > Aquatic > Freshwater > Lake | place: Crystal Bog...
TCGTTCCATAATAACTTGCAAGTATTCCGATGCCGCCTGTTGGCGTGTAGTAGTATCGCTGGCAGAGGGCTAACTCGCCTTGGAGTGTGTTGCTGGCGGTGGTGAATGGGGTGGCTACTGAGCCACGCTCTACCTGCCATCCCCACAAATCAAGATTGAACGCAGAGGCGGTTGCCGAACCTGAATAAATCTTGAACTGCAAGAAACTACCAGTACCAATGGTCAATCCCGACAATGAGCCAAGAGTGAAGGTATAGGAATATCTCGCCCATCCTGAACTAAAAGCGCCAGCAGTTGCATACTGATAAACAGTTGATGAGCCGCCTGAACCAAAATTTTGCTGAACTTCTATTGAGAAACCTTGGCTACCTGAGTTCCTTGCCCAAAACGAGAATGTAACTGTCTGACCAGCAAGGGTTCGGACATCCTCAATACGCTGGTATAACTCGTAATATGTGCCGCTTGATGATACTGGCAAAGCAAGGCGCAAGAAGTAAGGTGCTTCATAACCAGCAACGGGCGCTGAACCAGCAGTAAAAGCCTGTTGCGAGATGACGAGGTTGCTTGAACTTCCCGGGCCATACCAGTTGAACTTGAAGCGGTCTGCATAGTATTGGTCGGGCGCTGAGGTTGAATAACTAAAACTGGTTCCACGCTGCCAAATGCCAAAGTCACCGTTGATTATTTTGTTCTTGCCAGCAACAGAGAATGGAGCCGCCCCTGCCGAGTTCTGCTCTACCGTACTTGTTAGTTGTGCGCGTGACATTATGCACCTGCCTGTGGTGTTGAAGAGTTGGATGGGAGTGTGCTTGGTTCAGATACAACCAAGGTTGCGGCCTGAGCCGCTAGGATTTCCTGCACTTCTTCAGGGGTTGCTTCACGAACTAGATTTTCCCCAGTAAGAGCATCGGCAAAGCCAATCATAATTACATCAGCCATTATGAGTTCCTCATTCCATAAACACGAATGTTGCCTGTGATTGTTCCTGATGATGGGTACAAGGAAAGCCCAGTCATAGAGGTAGTTGAGAAGTTATAACCCCAAGCCCTGAACTGGTAAGGAACGCCAGCATTGGAAACGACTCCACCATTAGATGAGAAAGTCGTGACCTGAGATAGATAAGGGTTGAATATATCAACTGAGCAACTTGAGAAGGTTGGGTAAGTTGTAGAGGTAGAGCCAATAACAAGAAGATTTGCTCGCTCTGCTCCAGCAAGGGTTGTGGAGTAGGTAGTGAGGGTTTCAGAGTTATTGTTGGTGGTGACATTTGAGCCAGCCGAACGGAAGTAAAGCAACAAGTCAGCGTTAGCGGCAGAAGCGGCAGTTATGTTCACGACTACTGTGTATTTGTCGTAAGCCGCAGAAAACAGGCTATCAATGTTTTGGGCTGAAACTCCGCTGAAACTGGTTGAGTTGATAAAGGTCATCGCAGGGGCTTGCCACGATACGCCTGTGCTGGCAGAAGAGTTTGCAACGAGTGTTGAGCCGTCAGCTCCTACTGCGAGGTTGGTGACGGTTGAAGCGCCGGTAGCGGTGATGAGATCGCCCTTAGCGGTTACAGTTGCCCTTGGGATAGCGTTAGCTACGTTAAAGGATGTGGCACTCTGGACGGTAGCCAAATCGCCTGCGACGAGGGCATTGGTCAAAGTGATGCCGGTACCAGAGGTGGCTGTGTAATCCACACCACGCTCAATGAGGACACCATTGATAAAGACTTCCTCTGCGCCCACTGTGTAGGCCAGAGCGGCACTGAAGTCATCAGTACCGGTAAGGGATGTTTCACCACCCGCAGCGGTCTTACGCCACTGCTGTAGTGTCACACCCTGGTTATTGGGGTGACGAAGGACTGTCATTAGGAGAGCTCACTTCCGAAGGCTGAGAATGAGACGGATGTTGAGGATGCTGCAATTGAGATGATGTCTGTATTTGCCAAGGTCAAGCCCAGAGTAAGGGTATCTGTGGCGTTGCTACCTAGGAGTACGTCGTAGGCAAGGTACTGCTTTGGTGTGTCACCAGCACCGGCTACACGGACTGAGACACGGTATGTCTGAGCCGATGTTGACTGGTTACAGATGACAACGCTAGAGACAACTGCGCCTAGCGCAGTGCCTGATGTGTACAGGGTTGTAAGGCTAGATGAAGCACCTGCCGCTGTTGTTGCTGCTGGGACTGCCTGCCCAAGCACTTTATATGCACTTGCCATTTATTTTCCTTTGCTTGGTTAAGCGCCCATTGTTAGGAACGCGATACTGGTTACATCACTTGCTGCTGCTAGTTGACCTGAAACGCCATGAACATCCGCTGTGGCATCAAAGTGAGCCTGCATATCTGTCATGTCTTGTGCTGAGATTACGTGGCGCACTACAGCGCCAGTACGGTGAGCCTGTGGGGTTGTGCTGTTGTAGCCACGGGTAATTGTGAATGTGGTCGCCGCTGTTGTGCCAGTAACCAAAACCAGTTCTTCCGAAGCCGCATTGTAATCAAGGGCAAGGACGAATGGGTAGTTGGTTGGAAAGCCAACGGCTGCGCTGAGAATAACGCTGGTAACGGATGAATTGATATTTCCGTTGATGGTTGTATCTTGCGCTGTGGCGCTGTAATAACGTTGTGGCATTGGCTATCCTCAGCTTGTGTAGTGGGTACGAGGTGGGTACTGCTCTTGAAGGCGACGTACTTCCACGAGCAAACGCTGGTTGTACATCTGTTGTAGAACTCGTCCGACATTGGCTGCTGAGCCAATTGGATCATTACCTTGCAAGGCATCTGCTTCAGCAGTTGCGGCAGGTACGCGACCCATATCCAAGTACATTGCTGTACGGTAGGCAGCACCAAGGATGATTACTTCACGGGCAGACTCTGAAAGTCCGGTCATTGTAAAGTCATCTGTGTCGTAGGTAAGGGTGGTTGGCTTTTTGGTGTAAGTAACCATGACGGTACGACCAGGAATGATGCCTTCACGGATGGAGATGGTCTTACCGCTACCCCATGTGGTTGGGTTGGCCATGCGGTCAATGCGGTAGTGGCGCACTGGTAGCCATTCCTTAGAAGGGCCGATGGTCTGCCATGAGCAGCCGAGAACATCTACTGCTTCTTGTGGAAGTACATAGGTTGTTACAGCTGCCTGCCAAGTAAAGGTTGTGTAAAAGGTACCGAACAAATCTGGGTAGACGCCATCAATAGCAAGGTTAAGATTTCGGCGGATAACACTTCTCGGAAAGGAAGGCGAGATTGTTACGCGGGTACCGGCATCGTGAGCAGTAGCCGTGGTGTCACGAAATCCTCTGCCGTATGATGGGATAGTGGCCGTGTTTGTAGCACGGTCAAAAGAATCTACCCAGATTAGTTCATCATCAATTTCAACCAAACCACGGGTAAGAACTGTGCCATCGGCAACAGTAAACGTGGTATCGGTTGAAGCAATTGGGGCTGTCAGGTATGTAGCCTGATCTTGACGATTGGTATAACCTGTAAGGGCTAAGTTAGTTTCGTCAATTAAGTTTACAAATGTACTCACGATACGATCCTCGCTGCCGCTTCATTTTCGCCAAGGCCGAATGTGCCAGCGAGTAAATTCAAAATGCCTGGTGTATCTTCAAGATAGTTCTTACCACCATGCCGTGACGCATAAATCTGATTAAGCACGTCAATGCCACGAGTAGCATTGTGTGAACCAAGAACAACCGTTCCCCACTTGAGCGCAGCACCATCAAAATCATATTGTGGCACACCATTGATAATGGTGCCTGCCAAACGATTCAAATGATATGTTGCAGTTAAGCCGTCTCCTGATGCCATATCAGATCCTTTCTAAAGTTGTTTACTTACTTAGTTCCGCCAACACCGTCATATTGACCGTATGGATCTTGTGGCTTGCCTGTTAGCTTGTCGCTAGCCTTGCCGACCATGTTGCTATTGCAACCGCACTCTACGCACATGTTATTTACCCTTCTTTGCTGGTAGGACCTTCTTGAGATTTGGGTTAGCCTTCTTTGCAGATGGGCTGGCCTTACGGGTTGAGGAAGCAAGGATTGCTCCTGCTGACTCCATTGAAACATTTGACTTCTTAGCAATAGACTTTTGCGCTGCGGCAAAGCCCATACCCTTCTTAGCTGCCATTAGACAACTCCCGCTTCTGTGAATGACTTTGCAGTCTGTTTGGTTATCTTGCTTGTTGCTGGCATTACGTCAGCGTTATATGCCTTACCTAAAGTTTCGCTAGCCTGATGGGCTTCACGAATAGCCTGAGTTGATGTACCCGCAGGTTGAATACCCTGCGCTCTTGCATCGCGGTAGGACTGAAGTTCCTTATCCCACTTCTTCTGGGACATAGAATCGGCTCGCCCTGCGTCGCCGGTGTTAAGCTCTAATGTGCCGAGTTTGCAAGCAAAGCAGCCATCAACATAATCGCTATGGTTAAAATGATCCGATGGTGTTTCCTCACAAACGAATGGGGTGGCACTAACTTCCCCGCAAACTGAGCAATCGTATTCAACAGGGACACTATTGTATTTGTCATCCATTCCCCATTTACTTACCCTGCTTGTATGTTGATGTTGCATTTTTAACTTCCTCAAAGAAAACTAGGTTACGTTGGATACGGTCATTTTCTGGACCGTTAGCCTTTACCGCTTCTCGTGTAAAGGTTATTGCTTCATCAATGTGCTTGAGATTGTAAGCAGCGATTCCTGCAAGGTCGTAGGCTTTCCAATCCCAGACTGCTGATTCGTAGCAGTAGTGGTTGGAGCGAGGAGACTCCAGAGCGTTGAGAGCAGCATCTAAGCACCGCTGCCATTCTTGCTTTCGGTAAGCATCCATTGCAACACCGAATTGCGGCTCACCTTGCAAGGGAAGAATCTCTGCTCCTTTGTCATACCACATACGAGCAGTTTCTTCTTGGCCAAGTTGATGCGCTGCTTCTCCTGCCCATCGGCAGACGGCAGCACTTTCAACATCCCAGCCCTCGTTTTCTAACTTGCGTTCAGCTGCTTTGATAACATCTTCCCACTTGGAGTAGAAGAAGTATTCTCTGCACATATAAGTCCACATACGTGGATCTTGGGGAAACTCTTTGACTGCCATCTCTAGCAGTTCTAGGTATTGACCGCGGGACTTGGTATTATCTGGCAGATGCTCAATAACAGCATCGCGTATGTCGCAGTCAATCGTTTGGTGTTTGCCGTAAAAGATATTTACTTCGTGGCATGGATACTTCCATGTCCAGTTCCAGCGGGAATGAAGCCGATCTCGTTCCCATTTATTGGCGTCAGTTTTCATGCTGATCCAGCCTAGGTCAGCACCGGCTTTCCACTTCTTACGCACCTTCTTGAAGAAGTCCGGGGCTGGTACTTCATCTAAATCTAAAATCAAGCAAACATCGGCATCATTTGGAACTAATGCCAATGCCGCATTACGAGCCATATCAAACCTGAATGGTTTGACGTGGATCTGGTGGACAGTTACGCCCAGTTCTGCAAGTTTTTCTTGTGTACCGTCCGTGCTACCAGTATCAGCAACGATACGATAATCAGCACCTTCAGTAGCTTTAGCCCAACGTTCCGCATGAAGTATCTCATTCTTTGATATTGCGTAGACAGCAATCTTCATGGTATAAGCCTATCACATACCGCCAAGCATGAGGATGTCATAAAGGTTAGCGGTACCTGTGGCACCAGTACTGCCTGTTGATCCAGTAGGCCCTGTTGGTCCAGGGACTGTGCTTGCAGCACCAGTGTTACCAGTTGCTCCTGTATTGCCCGTAGCACCTGTAGCACCAGTATTACCATTAACGCCAATAGTTCCGTTAGTACCTGTTGGCCCAATAGGACCAGTCTGACCCGTGTTACCCGTGGCACCCGTGTTGCCTGTGTTGCCCGCAACACCTGTAGCGCCAGTCGCACCCGTGGCTCCATTGGTTCCATTTGAGCCAGTAGGTCCAGTTGGTCCTGTGGCTCCAGTTGCTCCGTTAGTTCCTGCGGTTCCTGTGGCACCCGTTGCTCCTGTCGCTCCAGTATTTCCAGTTAATCCAGTTGAGCCAGTATTTCCTATTGCTCCTGTATTTCCTGTATTACCTTGCGCTCCAGTGTTGCCCGTTGCTCCAGTTGGGCCTGTTGCCCCAATGTTGCCCGCAACTGCAAAAGTCCACGCAGAGAATGTTCCGCTGCCGTTGGTTATATCCGCTGTGATAATAAAGGTTCCGCCGCCAACATAAGTGACAGGGCCTTCTAACCAGTTTGCTGGGATAGCGGTGTAAATTGCTCGTGCGCGTTGGCCTGCAACAAATGCGCCAGAATCCGCGGTAAGAGTAAATGTCTTGATACCTGTGCCGATAGTAACTGTTGAAGTAGATGTTACCCCTGAGTAACCAGGACCTGTATTGCCAGTATTACCTGTTGCACCCGTATTGCCAGTATTACCTGTATTACCTGTATTGCCCGTAGCGCCAGTATTACCAGTTAATCCAGTAGGGCCTGTAGGGCCTGTTGTACCTGTGACTCCGATAGCTCCTGTTTGACCAGTGTTTCCCTGGGAACCTGTATTACCCGTGGCTCCCGTGTTGCCGTTTGCTCCAGTTGGTCCAGTAGGACCAGTAACGCCAGTAGCACCAGTGGCGCCAGTATTACCAATAGCACCAGTATTGCCTGTAGCACCTGTCGCTCCTATCGCTCCTGTGGGGCCAGTAATTCCTGTGGCTCCAGTATTTCCTTGGGCGCCTGTTACGCCAATGGCGCCGACGGCACCGTCAAGGTTAACTGTCCAAGATGTGTATGTTCCGCTACCAACAGTCTTAGTAACGTTAAGCGTTATTACTCCAGTGCCTGATACATAAGCGCTGACGTCGCCTACAAAGTAGGCCGAAGATGAGTTGGCAACAATGACCGACTGCTGAAGTGAGTATGAAAGTCCGGCACCAATGGTCAGGCTTACTGAACCTGATGCTGGCAAAGATAGGGATGAGACCGAGCTGGTCTGGTATTGATCGCCAATGGGACCTTGTGGGCCAGTATTACCAGTAGGACCTGTATTGCCCTGAGAACCTGTGTTACCAGTGTTGCCTGTATTACCAGTCGCCCCAGTATTTCCAACGGCTCCTGTAGGCCCTGTAGGGCCTGTAATGCCCATTGCACCGGTATTGCCTACGGCACCTGTTGGGCCTGTCTGGCCTGTTACGCCTTGTGCGCCTGTAGGGCCAGTGTTGCCCTGTGAGCCAGTATTACCTACTGCGCCAGTTGCACCTGTTTGGCCAGTTACTCCTGCTGCCCCAGTGGGTCCAGTAGACCCTGTGACTCCAGCACTACCTGTAGGTCCACTAGCACCTGTGGATCCTGTGACGCCGATAGCGCCTGTGCTGCCTGTATTTCCTTGGGATCCAGTACCGCCAGTCTGTCCTTGGCTTCCTGTACTACCTGTGGGTCCTGTAACACCTGTGTTACCTACCGTTCCTGCATAGCCCTGTGGGCCTTGTGGGCCGATGGGTCCTAATTCTACAACGTCAAGTTGTGAAATTGCGATGTCGTAGACATTGGTTGTAACTGGGATTTCTACAACTGAGATGCTATCTGGTGTGACTGTCATTAGTGGGTCACGCTCACATTCACAACAAATGCACCCTGAAGGATTTTGTAGACGGTTCCGTCTGTGTTGTTGGTGAGGTTAAGATCGTATTGATATGTACCAGCTGTGAGTGCAGATGTCTGAGTGGCTGACAAATGTAGGTTAATGCGGCCATAGGCGGCATCAATTGTGGCGTTGCCATTAGATGTTGAAAGTTCAACAACAAGAGCCGTATCGCTTGCTGCTCGTACCTGCATATCTGCTGAGTAGTTTGCAAGGTTTACTGGCACTCCGCCAATCTTCCAGACCGGCTTGAGGTCAAAGGTAGTGCCTTGATAAACTGTGAGGTTGTATCTACCTGGATTCATCAGGACTCCTTAGACGGTTGTAATGTTTGCGCCGTAGCCAGCGTTAATCAAAATTGTTCTCTCTGGATCGGTAATGATGTACTCATGCCCGCCGAGGTAGCAGTAGTCTGCCGCTTGCGTTTCATCCACGCCTGGTGTGCGCTCATGTTTTACTGTGGTGCCGTAGACAAGAATCGTATCCGCACGAGCGATTCTATAGCGCCAGAACAATCGCGTGAAGCCTGCTGGGCCTTCTTCCACCGTAGGTGGCTTAAACATGTATGCCATTGTTCTCCTTATTATGTGATAAGGGTGGGAGTGTGACTTTGTTTCAAGTCGTGCTTAACCCCACCCTTACCGCTACTTCAAACTACGCTGTGTGGATTGAAGATGTTGATTCAATACGAACGAGTGATGGCTCACGGTAACGTGCCCATCCAAGTACGCCGTACCATCCGATTGGACGGAAACGCATCAACTTGTCAACGATTGGTCCGAAGATGACGTGTGGCTCTTCAGCAACTGCCTCTGCGAGTGCCTGCTTACCTGCAACGAGTGTACGGAATACACGGACGCCGCCTGTAGCGTTGACATATGAAGAAGTACCAAAAGTACCTGATGCTGAACCAGCACCTGTACCGTCAGCAAAGTTAGCCATACGTGGAGACTCAACGAACATAGCACCTTCGTATGTTCCGATTGTTCCTGGCCAGAACTCAGAAGCACCTGTCTCTGAGTACTTGTGGTCGTCACGCCATCCGCCTGCGCCGGTTTCGGCACGGAGATCGTGTGAGACTTCTGGGTGGATACCAACCCAGTAGTATTCTCCCTGACGTGGGACAGCCTTGTTAGCACGGAGCTTAGCGACAGCCAAACGGATGTCACGAGACTTAAGTGTGTCTGTTGAGAGGATTGACTTGTTAGTTGTTCCGTTTGTGTATGTACCAGCGAAGGTAGATACTACAGAACCATTAACTTCAGCAATTGCGTTAATACCACCTGTGAGGGTAGAGAGCGCAACTGTGTCAAGTGAGTCAGCCATGTTGAACGCGATGATGTCTGCAATCGCTGGATCAACGTCTGAGAGTGAGAACAATTCAAGCTTACGGGTTGCGAGTGACGCATTTCCGTATTCTTGAAGTGTTACTGAAGCTGTTGTTGTGTTACCAAGTGCAACTGCATCTGGATCAACTTGCTCAGTGAGTGGTGTTGTTGCAGCCGAGAGATCAGTATAAAACTGGAAAACGACTGATGAACCAGGCATAGCCTGCTGTACTGGCTTCTTGTCCGCTACATCGCGAACCATTGGCACAGCACGAAGGGCGAACTCTACGTAACGATCATAGGCGGTCTGTACGAGTGAGGTACCGAGCGAGCCAGAGGTCGTATCTGTATATGCGTTAGCCATTGTGTGTCACCTTCTTTCTGTAAGGTTTGTGCTTGGATGGGGTTTATCGGCGGAAACGCTGGCTTGGTGAGCCTGTCAACGCGTTCAGTTCTTCAACTGTCTTAGCCCCAGCAATCTTTGCGGCCAGATCCTGGTCACGTGTTGGGGTATTTGCGTTTTGTGACGCAGCGTTAATACGCTGATATGCTGCCACGTTTGCTTGTGTTTCTTCCGATGTTGGAGCAGGTTCTTGTCCGGCAATCTGGAAGCCGAATACATCGGCGTTTTCTGATAGCCAGGCATCAACTGCTTCAGGCGTTGAAATATCGCCAGGTATAAACTTGGCGACCTTTTCTGGGACGCCTTTATTAGCCAATACTTCTTTGACGGAGCGACTGCGAAGGTCTGACTGGATCTGCGCTAGCTGATCTGCCAATTCCTTCTTTTCTTTCTCTGCTCGCTTTAGGGCTTTGCGGAGATTTGCTGGACCGTTATCTGTCTCAGCTGTTTCATTAACGAAGTCATCTTCGTCATCTTCATATTGGTTTGCCATGTGGCACTCCCTTTCGTTGATTGAGACGCAGGCCACAAGTTCTCTCAGGGGAAAGAGGCTTGGCTCCTACTACCAGTCTTAATACGCGTTATCGGTGCTGGTGGACCGTAACGGATTCTGTTTGTTAGCTAAGGCCGCTGGTGTCGCTAATGCCTAGGCTGCCTTTACCTGCTCCTGATGAACCAGAGAAGGCGGAGACTTCTTGAGTTCTGAGACGTTGTAATTCTGCCTCTGCCTCTGCCTGAGTTTGAGTACCAGGTGCGCCAAAAGTTGCTGTCTGCAATGCCGCTCCTACGCCGCCAACTGGTGTGTAACCTGCGTAACGACTTGCAAGTTCTTGTGTGCCAGGAAGTTGCTGTGCAATTGACTGGAAGCCCTGCTGCGCCTGGGCTTGAGTAATGCCTTGGTTAGCAAGCGCATAAGCATTTGCAGCATTAACATCAACACCGGCACGAGATGCTTCAGCACCAACCTGTGCTGCTGTAACCTTGTTGGCGATAACGCTAGCTTGAGTGGCTGGGTCAAGAAGATGACCGATGAGATCGCCAGTTGTAAGATTGAATTGCTGTTGCAATTGTTCTTTGACAAATGGATCTTCTGCGGTGATTGCTGTCATGGCAGCATTGATACGAGTATTTACTTCCGCAGGTGATACGTCAGAGCCAATTAAAGCGCCAAGTTTTGTTGGATCCATATGTGCGGCATCAAGTCCTGCACGAGCCATAACGGCCTTGTATGAATTTTCTGTAGCAATGTAATCAGCTGGGCTAAGCGGTGTAAGGCCAGCCTTTTCGCGAGCTACGTTGCCTGAGAATCGCGTATTCCAAGCAGCAGCAAGAGCCTTAACATTTGGATCAGATGAAGAAGCCGCTGAAGGATTTTCAATAAGAGATTGAATAGTTGAAGCATCGTAGTTGCTTTGGATCAATCCAAGGATAGCATTGCTGACTGATCCATCAGCGGAATCAATACCATAACCCTGAAGGGTTGATGTTAAAAGACCAAGAGCATTTTTATCGCTGATTGCTTTGTTTGCTGCGGCTTGAGCAGCGGCAGCTTGGGCTGCTATATCAGCAGCAGATGGTGTTGGAGTCGGAGTAGGAGTTGGAGTAGGGGTTGGTGTTGTGCCGCTACCGCCAACTGGGGTTGTACCAGTTCCGCCTACTGGACCCGCAGCGCTCCAACCAGTATCCCAATAAAGGCGAGGTGTGCCATCTGGGTTAAGTGTTGTGCCATAATGTTGATGCGCACCAGCTGGGTGGTCTTTAGCATATGCCTCAATAGTTGCAGCAATTTTATCATTTGTAGAAAGTGGGGGTGTTGGCGCAACCGCAGGAGTTGGTGTTGGTGTTGGTGTTGGAGTATTGGCAATTTTACGCTCCATTTGAACATCTGTTATTGCAGGTGTTGGAACAGGAGTTGCTGTAGTTGTAGTCGGCGTACTTGCTGCTCGTGCAGCAGCACCGGCTTGCGCACGAAGTAATGCTGCGCGTTCGTCAGGATCTAATTCATCAATGAGTGCCATTACCCGCCAACCACCATTCCAAAGTTACGAAGAAGTTGAGTTGCTGTATCCATAAGGCTGTTACGAGCATTGGTTGTTTGCAACCATTCTGGCTTCTGCTTAATCTGAGTTGTAAACTGATCTAAGTTTACTGGATTTGTGCCGTCACCTTGCATGGCTTTAGTAACCATGGCGCCATAACCAGTAGGCGCACCAAGGTCAATAGAATTTTGACCTACTTCAAGCAAGTTTGATATTGCTGTTGTGTATGGGCTGGCAAGAGCAGCAACTGTTTGACCTTCGGCAATTCTTTTAGCAAATGGTGCGTACATAGCCATCGCTTGGTTTTTAATATATTCCTGCTCCTTCTGGATATTTGTTGTTCCAGATAGGATGCTTTGTGCTGCATTAGTAAAGTAATCAGATCCTGGTGCTGCCGTTCCACCACCCCAAGTAGGGCTAAGGTATTGGCTTGCAACACCCATTGACGAAGCGTATGACTTTAACGCATTAACATTATCGGCAAGTGTACCGCCAAGAATTGGACCAGTACCGCCCGTGGCGCCAGTTCCGCCTACAGGACCTGTACCGCCAACTGGGGTTTTAGGTAGACCAGAAATTGTGCCATGCTGAGAAATGTAATTCTGTAAAAGATCAGCAGATGCTGGTGTGTTGTAATGTTGTGCGAGGAACTCTGCCACAGGATTGGCTGAATCTTGGATAGCGCCAACTTGATCTGGGGTAATTGCGTCACCAAATGAGGAGATGTCAATACCCAAACCTTGGGCAGTGCGCTTCATCAGGCTAAGAAGATTATTGTATTGCTCGGCATAGGCACCCTTATCGGTTGCCTTTGCTACAGCGTAATCTCGTTGATCTGCTAGATGTGTGTTAAACCAAGTGCTATCTTGGTAAGCCTGACCAAGTTGATCGGCTGTCCAGCCCTTTTGAAACGCAGTAGTAAGTAATTGACTTAACTCTGGTACAGATGCAAAGAAGGCAGAAGATGTCTTAAACTTGGTAAAGAACTCTGCCTTAGCGGCTTCAGCAGCCTTAGTTGCTGCGGCGTCATCTGCTGCTTTTTTAGCAGCCGCTGCGCCAGCCGCTTTTGCGTCGGCTGCGGCTTTTGCGGCAGCGGCTTTAGCCGCCGCAGTTTGTTTAGTATCAGCCACTGTAACCGCCTCTGAACTTGTCGTTGATGCTTGTAATTGCGTTTAGGTACTGCGTTCCGGCTTTGTATTCTTTTGCGCTAGCAGTGCCTTGGATAAGGTTTGTTAAAAATGCTTGCTCGTTTACGCCAGCTGTGGTTTGAGTGCCAGAAACTGTGGCTCTTTTACCAGACTGCTGGTATGTGGTTTCACCTGAATATGTTCCAGGATTGGCTTTTTCGGCAGCCAGTAATTCCTGACCGTATTTCTGAATTTCTTCTGGGGTTGCATACCGACCAACAAGGGATTGAAACAATCCGTTGATTGTTGAGGCAAGATCGGGCGCAGACGTCTGGGTAAGATAAGTGGTTTTTGTGGTTGTAGGAATCGCATATGGGTTTGATCCGCTACCAGTTAAACCTGCAAGTGCTTGGGCAAATGCGCTATTACCGG
>Ga0208875_1000487_pt1 | contig 12570 bp, 10 predicted proteins | sample CryBogCBH25Aug08_FD_184612 | JGI IMG/M metagenome (GOLD analysis project Ga0208875, IMG submission 184612) | Freshwater microbial communities from Crystal Bog, Wisconsin, USA - CBH25Aug08 (SPAdes) (version 2) | ecosystem: Environmental > Aquatic > Freshwater > Lake | place: Crystal Bog...
CAGTAGCTGCTCATGCCGCAGTCAAGGCCCCAGCCCGCATCATTTCCCTATCCCCTAGCGCAACCGAAATACTTTTTGGAATCGGCGCAGGAAAGCAAGTAATCGCAGTGGACCAGAATTCCAATTACCCAACAAATGCGCCCATCACAAAGCTAGATGGCTTCACGCCAAATGTTGAGGCAATTACCAAATACAAGCCTGACCTAGTCATCGTGCAATCGACTTCAACGAAAGTAACTCAGGTGGTAGCGCAGCTAAAAAAGCTTGGGATTACCGTGATTAAAGAAGTTACTCCCAATAACCTGAACGATTTATATGCAGAGATTCAAATTGATGGCAAGGCAACACATCAAGTGGCTTCCGCTCAATCTCTCATTAAAAGCATGCAAACCAAAATTGCAGCAATTATCAAGTCGGCTTCAACACAAAAACCTTTGAAGTTCTATCACGAGATCGACAACACAAATTATTCTGCGACGAGTAAGACTTTCATCGGCCAGGTGTATAAGTCCTTTGGGCTCACAAATATCGCAGATGGAGCAAAAGGTGCAGATGCCACTGGCTATCCCCAACTCACACCCGAATACATCATTCAAAGCAATCCCGATCTTATTTTCTTAGCAGACGCTCAATACAGTGAGACCACAAAATCATTTGGTGCCCGAGCCGGATTTTCAACTCTTATGGCGGTTAAAGCTGGCCATGTAGTTGAGCTACCAGCAGATATCCCCTCTCGTTGGGGACCACGCATCGTGGATTTCTATCAGCTCGTTGCAGATGCCATGAAAAAAGTCGCCTAAACAATGACTCTTATTTTGGTGGGTGGGGGCGCACGTAGTGGCAAAAGTAATTACGCCATTTCCCATGCGCAATCACTCGCCGAAATATCTAACAAGAAGCTCTACTTTATAGCCACCGCAGAGCGCAGCGATAACGAGATGTCAGAGCGCATTGATCGGCATATTGCTGATCGTCCAAAGTCGTTTACAACCATTGAAGAACCGATCAAAATTGCCGAGGTAATTACCGCCCAAGAGCCAGCAGTAATCGTTGTGGATTGTTTGACCCTTTGGATTTCAAATCTCATGGGCAGAGAAATTGAGCCTGACTTCACGGCAGTTATTGATTCCATCAAAACATCGGGTAGCGATGTCATTCTCATTACAAATGAGGTCGGTGAAGGGATTGTTCCTATGCATCCAGTTTCCCGAGCATTTCGGGATCTTTCAGGACAGATGAACCAGACATTTGGAAAAGCAGCCGATGAAGTTTATTTTCTCCGATTTGGAATTGCGCAGAAAATCAAATGATCACAGACATCCTCGTGGCATTCGCCTTCCTAACGCGCATTCCAATTACACATAAGGACGAAGTCCGCCTTCATCGCTCGGCCAGGTGGTTTCCACTTGTCGGACTGGTTGTTGGATTAGTTGTGGGTGGTAGTTACTACGGGCTATGTCATGTTCTTCCCTCACTACCGAGTGCGACACTTTCGATTCTCATTGGCGTACTTATCTGTGGGGGCTTCCATCAGGATGGTTTAGCTGATGTGGCCGATGGAGTTGTTGGCGGCTGGAATGCTGAGCAGCGGCTTGCGATTCTTAAAGACTCAAGGCATGGCACATATGGCGTTCTCTCTCTAGTTCTTCAAATACTCCTGCAAGTATCTCTCTTACAGACCTTTACACCGCTCTGGGGTTTTGTTGCATGCGTTGTTGCATTTGCTTTGGCAAAGCTTGCTCCGGTGTATCTCATGATGGCTAAAGCTGCCCCAACATCAGCTGGTATGGGCGCGACTTATTCCAGGGAGATAACAACTCTTGATATCTCAATAGCCACTGTGATCGCTCTCGCTGTTTGCGGAGCATTTATTGGCTGGTTCACCCTCGACTTAATACTTGCCCTGAGCATTATCAATCTTCTCTTTCTTATCTATATACGAAAGAAGATAGGCGGAGTTGTAGGTGACGTGCTTGGAGCATCAGAGCAAATCTCCGAATCACTCATCTTCCTGATTCTTGCAATCGCAGCGCTTCATGGAATTAACTTGCCGGGGTATCTATGAAATCTCTTAAACTAATAAGACATTTCAAGCCAGAAGGCGCCGGTGTATTTATGGGTCAGAATGATCCCGACTTAGATACAGCGCCATTATCAATTCCGCACATCAATGTAGATGTTGCTATTACAAGTCCTCTTAAGCGTGCACAGCAGAGCGCTGCGCTTATCTTTGGAGATGCAAATTTTTCAGTAAACGAAGCGTTCGCAGAGATCTGTTACGGGCAGTGGGACGGAAAGAGCTGGCAAGAGATTGAAGGTCAGTGGCCAGAAATCGCAGCGGCAAAAATGGATAACTGGCTAGGCGTTACACCGCCGGGCGGTGAGAGTTGGGATGATTTTTCATCCAGAGTATTGAACGCGTTTAAAGAAATTGAAAGTGCTGATGCTTCCATTGCAATCCTTGCTCATGCTGGTGTGAACTCAGTGATCAATCACTATCTCACCGGGGAAGATCCTCTCGCCTTCACTCAAGAATATGGAGAAGTCATTGAGTACTAATCTGCCTCTGGATGGACAAGTCTGGCGCAGACCAGTTCCAGTTATCGGTGATATGAGCACAAGTGCCGAGCGTGCATCTGATGTCAACGGTTGGGCATTTACAGAAGAGGCGCGAGAATCTTTTTATCAAATAATTGGAGCGCGCCGAGATATCAGAAAATTTAGACCAGATGAAATATCAGAAGAAACTCTCTTAAAGATTCTAGATGCGGGCCATAGAGCACCTTCAGTTGGTCATAGCCAGCCTTGGAGATTTATTAAGATTACAGATCCTTCAATCAGGCAAAGCGCTGCTGTACTCGCCGACAAGGAACGTTTGCGCCAAGCATCACTTTTGCAACCAGATTCAGCTCGAAGACTTCTTGATCTGCAATTAGAAGGTATCCGCGAAGCACCTATCGGAATTGTTATTGCATGTGACAGGCGAACTCATGCAACTGGCGTGCTTGGACGTGCAACATTTCCAGATGCAGATATGTGGAGCGCAGCATGCGCAATTGAAAATATTTGGCTTGCCGCTCGCGCAGAAGGTTTAGGACTTGGCTGGGTAACACTCTTTAAGCCAGAAGATCTTGCTGACCTACTTCATCTTCCAGACGGAGTTGAAACTCTCGGTTGGTTATGTCTTGGGTGGCCAGATGAAAGGCCGCCTGCACCAGGACTTGAACGTGCTGGATGGTCAACAAGAGTGCCAATTGAAGATGTTATTTTTGAAAATAGATGGCCTGAAGACACTCAAGCAACCCCTGCTCCTATTTCACACTTGCGCGCGCCCACTCAAAGAGATGTTGTTTCTGCGCGTGATGTCGCAGATCCTCTACTGACTACGCCAAGTTCATTAGGACTAATTGATCGGGCAGTAGACAAAATAGCTTCCCTAAAAAATACCTATAGCAACGAGGCAATTGCCCTGATCGTTGCCTCTGATCACAAAGTCACAGAGTTTAATGTTTCCGCATTTTCACCTTCAGTTACATCAGAAGTAGCGGAAGCAACCCGCACTGGCCAATCGATCGGTGCATCTCTTGCAAGCGCTGCGCAAATTGATTGCGAGCTCTTTGATGCTGGTGTTATCGGCGGATCGATAGATATCTCATCACGTGGAGATCTAGTGAATTCACCGGCACTCGATCCCTCTGAGGTTGACCTACTTATCAAACAAGGAATATCCATTGCCGAGAAGTACTCAGGTCAGTACGGAATGATCGCACTTGGCGAAATAGGAATCGGTAATACAACAATTGCCTCGGCGCTCAGCTCTGCGCTTCTTGATCTTGACCCTAAACAAACAGTTGGCCTTGGCGCAGGTTCAGATAGTCAGATTATGAAAAATAAAGAAGACGTTATTACATCAGCGCTCAAGCGAGTTGGCAAGATTAACGATCCAAAGCAAGTTCTTTCTGAATTTGGTGGCGGTGAGTTTGCAGTCATGGTTGGCGTCATTTTGGGTGCCACGTCAAAGAAGATTGCGGTTGTACTAGATGGCTTAGCAACCTCAGTTGCAGCTCTAATCGCCGTACGCATTGATAGCGCCTGCCAATCAGTACTCATCGCTGGTCAGCGAAGCCGTGAGAAAGCCCATGAACTTGTCTTGCAAGAACTTGGTTTAGAACCGCTTTTAGACAATCGCATTAGGTCCGGTGAGGGAGGCGGAGCAATTCTTGCTACCTCCATCATTAAAGTTGCTATGAGCGCCCGTACAAACATTGCCCGTACTGTCAAAGACGACGGTGGTCAACAATGATCACTCAAGAGAAATCAATCGCTCGCATTTGGAATTGGCGCATAACGGCATCAGCTGCTTTTGTCTTGCTCATTGTCGCAATCTTCGCTGTCAGCCTTGGGCCTATAAATATTGATTTTATTGAAGTCTTCAAAACTTTATTCCATCTACCAGGGCATGCAACAGGGCAGAACCAAACAGTCATTCTCCAATTGCGGTTACCACGGGTAATCCTCGGAGTGCTTGTTGGCGCAGCACTTGCAACAAGTGGCGCTGTCTATCAAACAGTTTTCCATAATCCACTTGCCGATCCATATCTACTTGGCGCCGCTAGTGGCGCAGGACTCGGTGCGACGCTCGCTCTCATAAGTACACACGGTAATTCCTATGCCCTACTCCCAATCTTTTCTTTTATTGGTGGAGTGCTTGCGGTTCTGACATCGTTTTTCATCTCCGGCAAATTCTTTGCTGAACCAAATACCTTGCTCCTTTCTGGAATCGCTGTCGGTTCTTTTGCCACTGCTATTCAAACTTATTTGCAGCAGCGCCATAGCGCGGTGCTGCGCCCTGTGTATTCGTGGATTCTTGGTGATCTCACCTCTGCCAGTTGGAGCGTGGTGGCATGGTCATCTGTCTATATAGCGATCGCGCTATTTATTCTCTTCAGCGTTTCAAAGCAACTAGATGGCTTAATGCTCAGCGATGAAGAAGCATTCTCGCTTGGCATAAATCCCAACAGATTGCGCATTATGGCCGTAGGGGCAGCAACTCTTGCCACCGCCACTGCTGTTTCAGCTTCTGGCCTTATTGGATTCGTGGGAATTGTCGTTCCGCATCTTGTTCGTGGCATCACTCGTCGGGTGACAAACAGATCACTGATAACTATCGCTCTGACCGGAGCTGCCTTTCTTGTTCTGGCAGATCTTGGCGCGCGAACACTCCTCTCCCCTGCTGAGCTGCCTATCGGCGTCATCACCGCATTTGTTGGCGCTCCGTTCTTCTTATTTGTTCTTCGAAATCGCAGAAAGGCAGGTTCATGAGCGATCACATCCAAGTAACTGATCTCACTGTTCGATATGGAGATCAGACCATTCTCAACGACATCAATGTGAGTATTTCTCATGGCAGTTGGACATGTTTAGTTGGCCCAAACGGAGCTGGTAAGACAACATTTCTAAAATCACTCCTCGGAATGACGCCCTACTCAGGATCTATTGAAGACAAAGGTAAAGAAGTATTTAAAAACCACCAACGAAACGTTGCCTTTGTTCCGCAAAACCCACAGATCCCTCAAGGGATGAGTGTTGCCGAGTATGTGATGCTCGGACGCTCAAAGAAAGACGGTTGGGGAAATGAAAGTGCAAAGAGCCGATCATTTATTCATGATGTCTTAGTCCAAACCCATCTCTATGGAATGCAAGGAAATCTCGTTTCACATTTATCAGGCGGTGAGATGCAGCGAGCACTCATAGCTAGAGCCCTAGCCCAAGAGCCAGAACTAATTCTTTTAGATGAGCCAACAAGTGCACTTGATTTACATCATCAAATTGCTGTTCTAAACAATATTGAATTGCTCAAGGAGCGAGGCGTAACAATTATTTCAACGATGCACGACATCACTCTGGCTGCCATGTATGCGACTCAGATTGTGGTTATGCACCAAGGAAAAGTCTTGCTTTCAGGTTTAGCTGCAGATGTCATCCACTCACCAGAATTAAAGAACGCATTCGATAACAGAATCTCGGTATATACCCTTGAGAGTGGTCGTCCAGTTATTGTTGCCAGTAAGGACGAAGTCCTTTAACGAACGTGGCTTGGCACAAAAGGGGGCTTTGTGACAATTACATCACTTGTTCTGCCACGCACATCAATTTTCAAAGCTGAGCCAATAGCAATATCTGGCTTTATCAACGCCAAACCAATTCCCGCTTTGAGTGTTGGGGAGAAAGTTCCGGATGTAATAATTCCAACTACCTGATCATTGCCATCAATTACATTCATACCAGCTCGAGGGATGCCGCGATCTTGACTCAAAAGTCCTCTAAGAATCCGGCCAACACCTTTTTCTTTCTCGCCAACTAATGCATTTTTTCCATGAAATTCACTCTTACTCAGCGCAACAGCCCAACCAGCGCTTGCTTGCAGAGGTGAGATTTCAAGAGATAGTTCATGTCCATGCAATTGATAGCCCATCTCCGTGCGAAGAGTATCTCTGGAACCAAGCCCACAGACGCGTCCATCAAATTTACCTAGGGCTTGGAACATGTATTCCCAGAGCTGAGTTGCGCTATTCCAGGCAGGAAGAAGCTCATATCCAAATTCACCGGTGTAGCCAGTCCTGCAAATAATCACTTTTCCTAAGGCCTCTTTACCCGCAATTGTGATCTCGGTAAAGGCCATGTAATCCAAATTAACTTCAATTCCTAATTCCTTCAGGAACGCAGCGCTCTTTGGCCCCTGAACTGCAAGAACTCCGTAACTCTTATGGGCATTTGTAATTTCAAGACCTTGATCATTAGCCGCCACAAGTACGTCATATACAGAGGCACAGTTAGCGGCATTGGGGATTAGAAAGAGGTGATCTTCGCTATATCGATAGACGATGAGATCATCAATCACGCCGCCACTCTCATCACATAGCAAGTTGTATTGGGCGTTTGCATTGCCAATCTTATTCAGATCATTTGTAATAATTTTGTTAAGGAATGCAAGTGCGCCTTCACCTTTTATTTCAATTTTTCCAAGGTGTGAGACATCAAATATTCCAACGCTGGTTCGAACTGCTGTGTGTTCTGCGATCACTCCACCGGCTGAGAGCGCTCCAATTTCTTTGCCATACTCAATTGGCATCTGCCAGCCACCAAAATCTGCCATCTTCGCTCCGGCATTGATATGCCACTTATAGAGGGGTGACTCCAAGGCTGCGTTCTCCATAGAACGAACTTATCTCAACTTCACATTTCTAGCCCCCTAGTGAGAGGATTCTCGAATGACCGCCTTGAAGACTAGCGATAAGACAAATAGCGAAATTCTGGTACTCGGGGTAGCAAAGAAATCAGGCAAGTTAGCGATCGAATCTGGCGCCGCCAATATCGACACAAAAGCCCTCCTGGGAATTCTGACTGACCTAGGCGCCACAGGAAAAGCTGACGAAGTAACTAAGGTTCCTGTCTCACACCCTCGTCTTATTTATTTTGTTGGTCTAGGTGAAAGCACAGGCAGTACTTACGCCCACGAAACGCTTCGCCGAGCTGCTGGCGCTGCAAGTCGTGAGTTGGCTGGGACTGCTCACGCGGATTTCGCTCTCCCGCATTCAAGTAGCGCTGAGTTTGCGGCAATTGCTGAAGGCATCGCATTGGGGGCTTATAACTTCACAGAGTTCCGCGGTTCGACTAAAGCAGAGCAAAAAGTTCCCCTAAAAAGTGCAACCTTGATTTCAAAGTTAGGGGCATCGGTCGCAATTAAGAACGCACTCAAGCGCGCTGAAATTATCGCCGAGCACACGCATTTGGCCAGAGACCTTATTAATACTCCCCCAAGCCATCTGACTCCTTCATCATTTTGTGATCGCATCAAAAAGATTGCCTACCGCAAGGGTGTGAAGATTGAAATTTTAAATGAAGGACAATTGCGCTCTAAGGGTTACGGTGGAATAACTTCGGTTGGCCAAGGATCGGCAAATCCTCCTCGCTTATTACATATCTCTTACTCCCCAGCAAAACCTAAGAAACGCTACGCCTTTGTCGGCAAAGGAATCACCTTTGACTCTGGCGGTTATGCACTCAAGCCAGCAAACGGCATGGAAGATATGAAGTCAGATATGAGTGGGGCCGCTGCAGTTATTGCCGCAACCTTAGCGATTGTCGATCTTAAATTGCCGATCGCCATTGATGCCTACGCTTGTTTAGCTGAAAACATGATCAGCGACAATGCAACAAGGCCAAGTGATGTCATCACAATTTATGGCGGTAAGACCGTTGAAGTTCTCAACCCTGATGCTGAAGGACGGCTTGTCTTGGCAGATGGCTTAGTTCGAGCCGCCGAAGATGCCAAACGTCATGGCCACCTTGATGGCATTATTGACGTTGCCACATTAACTGGCGCACAAGTCGTTGCACTTGGTACTCGGACAAGTGCCGTGATGAGTAATAACGAAGAATTGAAAGATCATTTCTTGAAAGCCGCAGAGATTTCTGGTGAAGCATTTTGGCCAATGCCACTTCCTGAAGAACTTCGGGCATCTCTTGATTCCCCAACGGCTGATATCGCAAACATTGGTGACCGTTTTGGTGGCATGTTGGTTGCAGGTCTTTTCTTGCGCGAATTTGTTTCACCTGATCAACCATGGGTGCATCTTGATATTGCAGGACCCGCCTATAACACCGCAGCGGCCCACGGCTATACAACGGTCGGCGGCACCGGAATCGCTCTTCGCTCTCTGGTCACCTTGGCCGAGTTAGCCGCATCACAGCAATAGGCACGAGCAACCGCAGGTTTAGCGCCGCCAAATTAGTGGCAGGATTAGACCCGCACAACTGAATTGAGAGGCGAGAGATTTGAACGACTTCGATCTAGTCATCCTTGGCGCTGGTAGCGGTGGTTATGCAGCGGCCCTTCGCGGAGCACAGCTTGGACTTTCCGTTGCGCTCATCGAGAAAGAAAAAGTTGGCGGAACATGTCTTCATAAGGGTTGTATCCCAACCAAAGCCCTTCTTCATGCAGGTGAGATTGCAGATAACACCAAGCACGCTGCTGAATTCGGAGTAAAAGCCCAATTCATTTCTATGGATATGTTGGCAGTCAATGCCTATAAAGATGGTGTCATTTCAAAACTCCATAAAGGTTTGCAGGGACTCGTGAAGTCTCGCAATATTAATTTTGTTGAGGGACACGGAAAACTCGTTGGTAAGAATCAAGTTGAAGTCAACGGAACTGTCTACACCGGTAAGAACATCATCTTGGCTACTGGGTCTTATCCAAAAACCCTTCCTGGTCTTGAGATCGACGGCAAACAGATCGTGACAAGCGAAGAGGCAATGTCTTTTGATTATGTACCAAAATCGGTCATCGTTCTTGGTGGCGGAGTCATCGGTTGCGAATTCGCATCGGTCTGGAATTCATTTGGTTCAGAGGTAACGATTATCGAAGGTTTACCTCGCCTTGTTGCACTTGAAGACGAATCATCAAGTAAGCAACTAGAGCGCGCCTTCCGCAAGCGTGGAATCAACTTTGAAGTAGGAGTGAAGTTTGCGTCTGCTACTAAAGATAAAAAAGGCGTCACTGTTACTTTAGAAAATGGAGCCAAGCACACAGCGGATGTACTTCTCGTTGCTGTTGGCCGTGGCCCAGTTTCAGCGAATCTTGGCTATGAAGAACAAGGCATCACGATGGACCGTGGTTATGTGATGGTTGATGAGAAGTGCCGAACGAACGTTCCAGGAATCTGGGCAGTAGGAGATCTCATCCCAACACTTCAACTTGCTCACGTTGGTTTCGCTGAAGGCATCTTGGTTGCCGAAGAAATTGCAGGTTTAAACCCTCGCGCAATCAACTATGACGGTGTTCCACGCGTTACCTATTCAGAACCTGAAGTTGCTTCCGTTGGTCTCACAACTGCGGTTGCTAAAGAGCGCGGGTATGACGTTGTTGAACTCAGTTATGACCTTGCTGGAAATGGAAAAGCAAACATTCTTAAGACCGCTGGTTCGATCAAGCTTGTTGCCCAAAAGAATGGTCCCGTCCTTGGAGTCCACATGGTTGGCTCACGCGTAGGAGAACTACTCGCCGAAGGACAGCTCATTTACAACTGGGAAGCAGACGCAAATGATGTTGCATCACTCATTCATGCCCACCCAACTCTCTCAGAGGCCATGGGTGAGGCACACTTAGCACTTGCCGGTAAACCACTTCACGCCCACGGGTAACTAGGAGAACACGTCATGACCTTTTCAGTAACAATGCCTGCTCTCGGTGAGAGCGTCACAGAAGGCACGGTCACTCGTTGGCTTAAAAATGAAGGCGACCACGTAAACGTTGATGAACCGCTCCTTGAAGTTTCTACCGACAAAGTTGATACAGAGATTCCTTCACCAGTTTCAGGAACTCTCACAAAGATTGTTGTGCCAGTTGATTCAACTGTTGCAGTCGGCGCAGAACTTGCAGTTATTGCAGATGGAGCATCTGCTCCCGCAACAACTCCTGCTCCTGCAGCTCCCGTAGCGGCTGCTCCAACACCACCACCTGTTGCTCCAACTCCACCACCTGTCGCAGCTCCAGTTGTTGCCGCGCCAGTTGCGGCGCCATCATCTTCTGCAGGAGTTGTTGTCACAATGCCTGCTCTAGGAGAGTCTGTAACAGAAGGAACTGTTACACGTTGGCTTAAGAGCGTTGGCGACACTATTAATGTCGATGAACCACTTCTTGAAGTTTCTACCGACAAAGTTGATACAGAAATTCCTTCACCAGTATCTGGAACTATTCTTGCAATTGATGTGCCAGTTGATTCAACTGTTGCAGTCGGCGCTCGTCTTGCATTAATTGGAAGTGCTAACGCAGCTCCTGTTGCAGCACCGGTAGCTCCAACTCCCCCACCCGTTGCAGCTCCTGTTCAAGCCGCTCCTGTTCAAGCTGTGCCAGTGCAATCAGCGCCTGCGCCAGTTACTGCGGCCCCAGTTGCAGCAGCAAGACCTGCAGCGACACTTGATGATTCATATGTCACCCCAATTGTTCGAAAGCTTGCCCAGGAATTAGGCGTTGATCTAAGTCGGGTTAAGGGATCAGGCGTTGGCGGACGTATTCGCAAAGAAGACGTGCAAGCGGCTTCAAAGCCAGTAGCGCAATCGTCATCTCCAGTAAGCGCTCCAACAACCGGCCAATCAAAGCCTGCAACTCCCGTTGCTATCTCTCCTCTTCGCGGAACAACCGTGACTATGTCACGTCTTCGCAAAGTTATTGCTGCTCGCATGGTCGAGTCACTTCAGACAAGCGCTCAACTCACAACTGTTATTGAAGTAGATGTCACAAAGATTGCTCGTTTGCGCGATCAAGCGAAGGCATCATTTGCTGAGCGTGAGGGAGTCAACCTGACTTTCTTGCCATTCTTCTCAGTTGCAGTCTGTGAAGCACTTAAGCAACACCCAGTATTAAATGCATCAGTAGAGGGCGATCAAGTTACTTATCACGGCGCAGAACACCTTGGTGTTGCAGTTGATACAGAGCGTGGTCTTCTTGTTCCAGTGATTCGTGACGCTGGAGATCTCAATATGGGTGGGGTTGCTCGCCGTATTGTTGATGTCGCTGCTCGCACACGCGATAACAAGATCAGCCCAGATGAACTTGGTGGCGGAACATTCACTATTACAAACACAGGTTCACGTGGCGCACTCTTTGATACACCAATCATCAACCAACCACAGGTAGCGATTCTTGGAATTGGATCAATTGTTAAGAGGCCAATGGTGATGAAGGGAACAGATGGCGGAGAAACTATCGCTGTTCGTTCAATGGTCTATTTAGCCCTCTCATACGATCACAGAATCGTTGATGGCGCAGATGCTGCCCGCTTCCTCGTTACTCTTAAAGAGCGACTAGAAGAAGGTCGCTTTGAATCTGATCTAGGTCTCTAACTTTCATGCCAGCAAAGCGCATTGCAGTAACAGGCTCTTCGGGGCTCATTGGTAGCGCGCTGGTTGGTCATCTCAAAGAACAAGGTTATGAAGTTCAACGTTTAGTCCGCCGCAAAGCAACAACAAGTGAGGAAATCTCATGGGATCCAGCAGCAGGAACTGTTGATCTTGATGCACTTGAAGGTGTCTACGGAGTTATCCATCTAGCGGGAGCTGGAGTTGGAGATAAGCGTTGGACAAAAAGCTATCGCGCAACAATTTTGAATTCTCGTTTACTTGGAACAACAGCAATTGCACATGCTGTTGAAAAGGTAAAGCCCTCCGTATTTATCTCCGCAAGTGCCATTGGCTATTACGGTGAGACAGGCAATCGCGCGGTTACTGAAACCGACCGCGTAGGCGATGACTTTTTAGCAACTGTCTGCCGCGAATGGGAAGCAGCAGCTGACCTTGCCGGAAGCGTACGCACAGTAAAGATCCGTACAGGTTTAGTTTTGGATCCAGTTGGTGGGGCCCTTGGAAGAATGCTTCCGCTCTTTCGTTTAGGCGTTGGTGGAAAGCTTGGTTCTGGAAAGCAGTGGTGGTCTTGGATCACTTTGCATGATGAAATTAATGCGATTACACATCTACTTAATTCTTCAATTTCAGGTCCCGTAAATTTGA
>Ga0208875_1000492_pt1 | contig 12503 bp, 18 predicted proteins | sample CryBogCBH25Aug08_FD_184612 | JGI IMG/M metagenome (GOLD analysis project Ga0208875, IMG submission 184612) | Freshwater microbial communities from Crystal Bog, Wisconsin, USA - CBH25Aug08 (SPAdes) (version 2) | ecosystem: Environmental > Aquatic > Freshwater > Lake | place: Crystal Bog...
AAGAAGGCGTTCATCCCAGAGGGATTCTTCGCAAAACTCATGTCTCTCTTCGGCGGCGGCGTCCCCTATGTCGACAACACTGACGTCTTCATCAAGTCCATTCTCGACATGCCCGCTCCCGGCCTCGCAGAGCTGATCAAGGCTGCTGTCCACGGTGTCGGAACTGACCAGACCACGCAGGCCCTCAAGGACATGGTCAATGCAGCAGGTGGAGACAAGGCTACCGCATCCGCACAACATGCAGTTGCAGCACCCAAGGCGGGAGCCCCTGTGGCTAACCAGCAGCAACTCGTCGCTGTTGCTGCCGCTGCCACCGCAAAGAAGCAGGGAGAGGATCCCGCCGTCGCCGTCCAAAAGGCAGAGGCTGATCCCAAGGCTGCTGCTTCCAAGTTCGTCCAGTACTTGGCAAACAAGTCGGGCCAGCAGGCAGACGTCGTCACGAAGGTGATCGGTGCTCTTCTCAAGACAGGCCACCTCAAGTCGCAGCTGACCGTCGAGGGATCGACTCTTAAGCTAGCGCAGAGCACAGTGCTCTCCTTCGATCAGATCATCCAGGCCCAACATGCTCTGCTGGAGAGTCGCGGCTCAGTCAAACTCTGGGTCCGAAACCTCCTGGAAGCAAATCCCAAGCTCGTGAACGCTCTCTCCAAGAAGGCTCCCAAGAAGAAGGCTGGAACTGCTCCCCAGAAGAAGTGCCCCACGTGCGGCACCATGAATCCTGACACTGCCAAGGCTTGCGTGAAGGATGGGACTGACATCAGCAAGGTGAAGCCCGTCGCTCGTGGAGGAGACGTTCCCAAGAAGTCTGACGAACCCGTTGCCGGTGGTGGGAAGCACGACAAGGTCATCAATGCCATCTCGGGACAGCTTCAGGGCATCGACACAGGGGTGATCGGAAAGATCCTCGATGTCATCCCTGATTTCTTGATGGCTGAGATGCGACTTCGTGTAAAGTAGGCCTCCATCGTGATAGGGTGGGTCTATGAGGACTCGCCCCACCACGTTCGCTGAGCTTGTGACTGCATTTCCGAAGATCTTCCCTGCTGGGTTCCACTTTGAGTGCGGCCCCGGCTGGCTCACCATCCTGGGCAACCTCTGCAGCTGCATTCAGCACGAGGTCGACTGGGAGCTGAGCCGACAGAAGCTCAACGGCTCTGACCCCGACGAGCACCTGCAGGTCGTGGCTCGGCAGGTCAAGGAGAAGTTCGGAGGGCTGAGATTCTACGTCTCTGGCGGGACCTCGCAGACCACGGGCATGATCGCCATGGCAGAGGCGATGGCCTACGACACCTGCGAGGACTGCGGCCATCCGGGCACCCAGAGGGACGGCGGTTGGATTCGCACCCTGTGCGACCAGCACCACGAGGAGTTCCACGGCGGACGAAAGGTGGAAAAGTGAACGTGAAGATCACCAAGGAAGAGATCGTCGAGGCGTGCATCGAGTGGGCCAAGAACCACCACGGGCTCACCGTCTCTTCTGACCAGAAGCCCGTCTTTTGCCTCGAGAAGGACGGCTGGGGTAACACGCACGTCGCCTCGCTTGAGATGTACGAAGCAACTGGGCAACCCTACCGATGAACATCGTCCGGCAGTGCGCCGCCATCGACCTCCTAGATGAGCTCGAGTCCAAGTCGGTCGACATGATCTACATGGACCCACCCTTCGGGACGGGCGACGTGCAGACCATGGACCGCCAGAAGGGCGGAGAGAATGTCTCGAAAATGTCCTATGTTGACAGGTTCGAGGATTATGAGGAGTTCTTGTGCCCCATTCTGAAGGAGTCCTGGAGCATCCTCAGTCCGACGGGCACGCTTTACCTCCACTTGGACTGGCGGTGGGTGCACTATGCCAAGGTGTGGTGCGACGAGTTCTTCGAGAGAGAGAACTTCGTCAACGAGATCATCTGGAGCTACAACTTCGGAGGCCGAGGCAAGGACAAGTGGCCCGCGAAGCACGACACCATCCTGATGTACGCCAAGGACAGAAAGAAGATGGTGTTCAACTGGGACTCAGTCGATCGCATCCCGTACAAGGCACCATCGCTCCAGTACGTCAACCGAACGAGAGAAGAAGCAGAGAAGAGGATCGCTCTCGGCCAGGTGCCCACAGACGTCTGGACTGACATCCCGATCCTGGGAACGGCCTCCAAGGAGAGAACGGGCTATCCCAACCAGAAGCCGCTCGCCCTCGTCTCTCGCATGATCAAGGCCTCCACCCATCCGGGCGACCTGGTGGTGGATCCCTTTGCCGGCAGCGGCACCACGGGAGCGGCAGCTCTCGCAACTGGAAGACGATTCCTGCTCGCAGACACCAACCCGACCGCGATTCAAGTCATGTCAAAACGTTTTGACGGGTCAGCCGTTGAATTCAAAGCATAGGTATAGTACAGTCGCCATGGCAACTCACAGAGCACTCATCCTCAACTCGGACATGACTCCGCTGCACTTCGTCTCAACCGTGCGTGCATTCAACCTCCTGTACTCCGGCCGCGCCGAGATGGTCTCTATCGACGGTCCGTCCACCTGGGGAGAGACGCTCACGTCGGCGACAGTGTCGTTCGATGAGCCCGCAACCATTCGTCTCCTGGACAAGGCTCCCAAGAAGTGGTTCGTGCCGCGGTTTCGCAAGCACGCTCTCTTCAACAGAGACGACTGGAAGTGCCAGTACTGTGGCTGTGCCCTGTCTCCCAACTCGGCAACGGTCGATCACGTTCTGCCCACTGCTAAGAAGGGCGAGACCTCTTGGAGGAACTGCGTCACTGCTTGCAAGAGGTGCAACAACTACAAGGGCAACCGCACTCCCGCCGAGGCAGGAATGAAGCTGCTCAACAGCCCGCAGGAGCCCAAGGTCTACCACTTCTGGGACATCCACAGGCTGGGAAAGCTCGTGTTCCATCCGGACTGGCACGTGTTTTTCCCGTCGCGCCGATAGTTATCGGCATGCGTATGACAGTCGGTCAACTCAGGGAGGCGATCCGGCGTGAATTGGCCGGATCGCACCCCGACGAGACATACAGCTCCTATCTCCTTGATGACCCGTGCTTCAACGAGAAAAGCGTCTACGTTCCAGATGACGTGAAGGCCAGCATTCGCACTTGGGCAAAGTCGCTTGGTTTGCATAAGTAGCTGCATGAGATTCATCTACAAAGTCATCAATGCAGTCAATGAGAAAATTTACGTGGGTCAAACGAAGTCTTCACTTTGTGAACGACTAGAGCAACACCGACGCGCCGCAAATGATGATCGCCGAAGCGCGAAATTTCAAAATGCTATTCGAGAATATGGAATCGATGCCTTCAAGATCGAGCTGATTGAAGAGTGTGACGATCATTTCGCCGATGATCGTGAGACATTTTGGGTTTCATACTACGACTCTTATCGGGACGGCTACAATTCTACGAGAGGCGGTAATTCCAACAAGGGCTGTAGCGATGAAACTCGAGCCAAACTACGCTCGAGAACTATTTCTGATGAAACGCGTCAGAAAATGAGAGCTGCCAAAGTTGGACGTTCATTGTCGGTTGAGCACAAAGAGAAGCTGTCTGCTGCCAACGCTGGCAAATCTCTTGCAGAAGAGCACCGACGCAAGATTAGTCAGTCAAATCAAAACAAAGTTGTCACCGATGAGACTCGAGAGAAACTTTCTGCTGCTGGATTGGGTCGACATTGTTCTGATGAAACGCGACTCAAGATGAGTGAGTCCCATAAGGGAGCAACAGTCTCGCAAGAGACGCGTGAGAAAATGAGTCAGAGTCAGAAGGGTCGTGGTGTCAGAAGACACCTCTCAAAAGAGACGAAGCTCAAAATGAGCGAAGCTCACATGGGGCGAACGCTTTCCGACTTGACTCGCAAAAAAATCTCAGAGACGAAAAGACGGAAATTTCTTGAAGCACAAGGTCTTTCAGCGGAGGGAAACGAAAAAGACACTTGACTCGAATAGTTACGCGAAGGAGTGTAGGTTAACATGAGCTTGAAGCTGAACCAGCTGCAGTCCGTCGTGAGGGAGACGCTGAAACGCGAGAGGCGCAACAGCAACTTCCGCGACGAGCTCTTCCGGGTGCTAGGTCCTTCTGTGATGGTGTCAGAACACCTCGAGAAGGTCGCGAAAGCCGCAAATGAACAACTTGACGTGCTGGAAGGCACGGGTCGATTCCCCCGACAAGGCAGCTTCAAGACGGCTGTTCTGCTGGAAGTGGCGGACAGCCCGAACTCCGACGTCAGGAAGCTTGTCGCTCGTCTTCTCCCAGAGATCCACGTCAAGCGTCTCTTGGGCGACAAGTCTCCCGAGGTGAGGGCTGCTGCAGCCAAGAGGCTTCCCTTCGCTCTCGTCAGAGAGGCTGTCAGGCGCTTCCCGCGAGACGAGACGATTCGCCAGGTAGCACGGGACAAGAAGCTCACCGAGGCCGGTCTGCCAAATGCCAAGCCCGTCGATGAACCCTTCGACATGTACGGCGAGGAGCCCCTCGGCGACGCCGTCAAGACCTTCCAGGGCCCCGACCTCCCCAAGAGCTGGTACGAGCGCTACGCTCAGAAGCTTGTCAAGGAGTACGGCAACAACCTCGAGGGACAGTGGGAGGAGATCCTCGCCCACAACATCTCGAAGGCAGAGCACTCCTTCGGCCATGAGGTCGACGGAGAGAAGCTGCTGAAGTGCATCTACGACGTCATCGAGGAGCGCGAGGACAAGGTCCTCGACGAGGGCTACTTCCGCCGTACGGCCGCAAAGCTGAAGCGAGAGTCACTCGTCGAGTCGTTCTCCATTCCCATCATCCAGGACGACACGTCCACGGTGTCTGCTCTTCTCGAGGCAAACCTGGGACAAGCTGCCTACCTCGCCGAGGCAGAGAAGGTGTTCGACGTCAGGAAGTCAGCCATTCCCACCTCGTTGCGCAAGTTCTCCCTCCGAGAAGAGTGCACGATGCCCGACATGGTGCCCATGGTCGGATTCCTGCCCGAGGGCAAGCTTGGCGCCCGCGAGGAGCGAGCTCTCGACCGATACGTCGAGTCCTGGAATGCCCAGAGGGCGATGCAGGGAGAGCCGGTCGTCTTGGCGTGGATGCCCCACGCCTACGACATGTCCAAGATCGGCTTCAAGGCCGTTCTGAAGTGAGGAGACGACCATGGCAAGGAAGCGAATCACAGAGACGCTAGAAGCTGCTCTCGTAGTGACGCCAGACCTCGGCATCACGACGGACAACATGGTCACAGAGTGGGGCGGCATTCCTTACGCTCCCCTGTCTGCCATGCTTGTCCATCTCAAGTTTCTAGCCCAAGTCCACCAGAACCATCACTGGACTGCCAAGGCGGATCCGTTCTACGGCGACCACCTCCTGTTCTCCCGTCTCTACGAGGCGGTCACCGGAGAGATCGACTCGGTCGCCGAGAAGGCGATCGGCCTGGGCAACTCTGCGAACGTGGACCTCACGCTGCAGACCATGCAGCTCATGAAGCTCGTGCAGGGATACGGCTCCTCGGGCACGATTCCCGTCGCATCTGAGCTCGCTCGCAGGTCATACGTCGCTGAGATGACCTTCCTCAAGACGGTCGACAGCTTTGTCGACATGATGAGGGGATCAGGACAGCTCACTCGCGGCCTCGACAACCTGATCGCGGGAATCCAGGACACCCACGAGTCTCACATCTACCTGCTGAAGCAAAGGTCACTCGCATGATTTCAGAGAAAAAGGTCACGAAGAAAGTTCCCAGAAAACCGCAGCACGCCATCCACATGGTAGATGCTGTCGGCTCCTGCAGCTGTGACCGTGACTCCGACTCACTCCGAGACTGGGAGATCACCGACGACTTCGACTCTGTCACCTGCCCTGACTGCCTTGCAAAGGGCAATCCCGCAGAATCATGCCCAGCCTGCAGCGGCGCGGGCACCTACAAGGGCAGGACGTGCACTGGATGCGACGGCACCGGAAAGCTGGAAGAGACCATGAAGATCAGACTGGGAGACCTCAAGAAGGTCATTCGTGAGGAAGTCGCTCGTTCGACGTCCAAGAGCAAGAAGACCCTCACTGAGGCCATCACTGCCTTCACCGATGAGGAGAAGGCCCAGTGGTCGAGGGGCAACTTCGGATTCATCTCTGAGGTGGGCGCTGACTTCGGCGGTGAGGCCGAGATGATGGACGCTGAGGATGATGCTGCCAACGCGGCTCTCGACGCCGAGCTCGAGGCAGAGATCGCTGCTGAGGAGCCTGAATGTCAGTGTTCTTACTGCGGTCGCGGAGTAGAAGATGGCCAGGACATGTGCCGATTCTGCAGCCGCATGGGCATGGGAGGCGCACCGTGAACAACGAACGCCTAGGAAAGCTCGCGGGCATCAGCCTGTTGACCGAAGAGACCGTCCGCACCAAGGACGGCAAGACCTACTCGGGCGACCGTAATCAGATCGAGAAGGCACTCGCTGCAAGTGGAACGCCCGCTGCTGAGCGTGAGGCCATCCTCGCGGGAAAGATCCCTGTCACGCCGCAGGTCGCTGCTCAGCTCGTGAAGTCGAAGGCCGTCAAGCCCGACGCCGCCACGTCAGGCAGCCCCAAGAAGGCTCAGGGTGCCTGGGACAAGTACAAGGCTCACAAGGAGACGAGCAGGACCTCTCCTAGCAAGGAGTTTCAGACTGCTCTCAAGGCATTCGCTGCCAACTGGTCAGATTACACTCTCGACCAGCCAGACGTGGAACCTGAGCACGCTGCTCCCGATGCAGCAGAGAACTTCTTCTACGACTACCACGACAAGTGGAAGATCTGGGCTCAAGCGCTGGGCATGAGCAAGTCAAACATGAAAGAAGTCGTCGCTGAGCGCGTGTACGAGGCAATGACCTCGGGTGCCAAGGCAGGACCTCGAGAGTCGGTCACCCGCAACAAGTTCTCCCTCAAGGAGGCCCTCAAGCCCACACCCTTCCAGACGGGTGTCGCCCTCACTCAGCCCAGCTACCCTGACTTCCAGATCTGCAAGGCCTGCGACGGAGAGGGTGTAGACGCATATGCTCAGCATGGCGGCCCTCGAGAGTGCCCAGAGTGCTACGGAGATGGCGAGGTTCCCAAGCGCACCTACACCTCCACGCCTCCCACCACGCCAAGGGCAAAGGATCCCGTGCTGAGCGCTAGCCTCAACGCTAGTTCCAAGTTCGCATCTGCTGCTAGCAAAACTAAGGGACTTCGACGTGAGTCTGCATCTGTAAATGAGGGACACTGTGCATCTTGCGGTGGAATGGGTTGCAAGAAGTGCAATCACACAGGGCTTGACAAAAAGGGATATTGCAAGCTATGCGACGGCGCAGGCTACTACACAGATGCTGAAACGTCGAAGCGAAAGACTTGTCCCAAGTGCAAAGGAACAGGATTCTAGAGGTCTCTGGGATCGTCCACTGACATCAGCTTGAACACCGTCACCTCGATCACTGGAGGGTATGGGTCCTGAATCATCCGCACGAGAGTCCTAGGCGGATATTTCAGTTTTGAGACTGCGTCCTGGATCCGATGTAGGTTCTGCTTCGTCCAACGCCGGGCGCAGATGGTGACGACTCCCCTCTCAAACTCTCGCAACTTCACAGCACCGGCTAGCATGTACAGATCGTCGAAGTCAGTGACTTCCTCATCATCGTCCTCTCGACCCATCAGCTCCCGAGCCTTCTCAGGGTGCTCCATGTTGCCCGGAACTTCCACGAGCTCGCCCGCAGGGGTAATCCACCAGCCTGACCACGACCCGCGGTCATCTAGAGACTCTCTGATGAAGCGCCGGAGAAGATTCACTTCTCGCCGGGCCATTTTCCAGTAGCTGCATGCTGCATTGTAGCAGCGAATCCCTCAGGGTTCTTCATGCCAGCCTTCTTGGCCTTGGCGACCTTGTCAATGAACTTCTTGGTGCCCTTGATGAAGCCCTTTGCCTGCTTCTTGGATGGGCCTTTCTTCTTGCCCTCTCCCATGAACCCGCCACCATCTTCGATGACGAAGTCGTTCTCATCGACCACGAGACCGCGGGGCATGTTCTGGACGACTGCATCCTCAGTGGTGCCCAGCCAGCTCACCAGCGTCTCGAGCGCGACCTCACCGCTCTCCCTGTAGAGGTCCTCCCACGTCGTCATGATCTCTCTGGACCCCACGCGGTCGCGAGACTCGGTGATCGTGTCATCCTCGTCACGCTCATCTCTGACGCCCACGGGAGCGTCTCCCGCATAGCTTCCGATCGAGTCTCCGAACTTCTCTTGGATGATCCTGTCGATTGTGCGCTTGTCCATGACCCTAACTATGACGAAATCAGCGTGTTGTACTGAGTCCCTGAGATGTTGTACCCTTGACCCAATGGAAAGCGACAAGCTCGAGCAGATGCTGGTCATGCGTGAAGTTTTCATGCGTGCATTGGCGAACAAGCAGCCCAACGTCCTGCAGAATTGGCCCGTGGACATCAAGTCCAAGTCATCCCAGCAGTCTGTTCGGGACACGGTCCTGAAGGGCGTGGAGGAGATGTTCGAGGCGCTCCAGCACCTCAAGAACTGGAAGCCCCACCGCCAGACAGAGGTGGAGGACTTCGACCACGCTGCTTTCCTCGAGGAGTACGTCGACGCCTTCAACTACTTCCTGGCAGTCCTGGTCATGCTGGGCATCTCCTCCCAGGAGCTCTTCGACGCCTACAAGCTCAAGGATGAGATCATCCACAAGCGGCTGGAGAGCAACTACTGATGAGCGATTTTCGACCTCCCCACGAGGACTGGTACGATCTAGCAGACGCTCTCGACCAGCAGTCTGCGTTCTCTACACTTTTCTTCAAGAACAAGGACATGTCTCCCAAGCAGAAGCAGGAGATGCTGAAGACCTTCGCCCTGTCCTTGCACTCCGAGGTCACGGGCATCGCGGACGCCGTCTCTTACAAGGAGCATCGGCTGCAGGACGTTCCCGCGGACACCCAGAAGATTCTCTACAAATCGGTCGATGCCTACAGGTACCTCTTAGCGATCCTTAATCTGTGGGACGTCGACGCGGAGACGTTCGCGAGAGCCCTCAGCCAGAAGGACGACTACCTCCACTATCGCCACCGCCTGTCGATGAAGAAGTGGGATGGACAGCCCATCGTGCTCTTCGACATGGACGACATCCTCGCGAACTTTCGGGAGTCGTTCTGCGACTTCTGCACCAAGAAGACGGGCACGTTCTTCGATCCCTTCAGCAAGGAGTACTACAACGTCTCCGAGTTCAAGACGCTGGGACTCAACTCTGAGGGCTTCTTTCGGGACTTCGTCAGCGGCCACGGCCTGCTGAGCCTGAAGATCAACAAGAACTTCGAGAGCGTCTTCAGACGCCTTCATGCCGCCGGCTATTGGATCCAGATCATCACCGCTCGCCCCGAGAAGAACCTGACTGCCCTGTACGACACGTTCTCCTGGCTGGAGCGCCACCAGCTCTACGCTGACGGCGTGACGTTCAACCCAGAGAAGTTCGTCTGGCTCACCGACCAGGAGTTCTACTCCGCGGGACGGTACATCGCGATCGACGACTCTGCCAAGCACGCCGCGGAGTACGCCAAGCATGGCGTGCGAACAGTGGTTCCCATGAGATCGTACAACGGCGAGGTCAAGAACCAGTTCAACGTCCACTACGTCACTGATGAGACTAGCGTGTTCGATCTCGTGACTCGACTGCTGCCTCGTGTAAAGTGACCCACGCTCAAGTTATAGTCGTTCCATCTCACCAGGAGCCCTGAATGCCCGTCAAGACTGATCTGCAGCCCGTCGAACTTCCCATGGTCCTCAAGTTCGGCCAGAAGCCGAAGACCAACTTCCTCAACAACCTCGACGCTCTCAAGATCGAGCTCGTGGACGCTCCCACACGGCAGCAGGCCTGGAACGTCGCCTGGCACTACGTCAAGGCCACTTGGGCAGACCGCCCGGACATCTTCCCGTCCCAGGCAAGTGACGCCGAGCTGTCCAAGAACCTGGAGGACGTGTTCGGTGGGCGCACGCTGCCCGCTCCCCTCGAGTGCCTGGGCTTTACGTTCCGGCTCAGTGGCATGTCCTTCCAGGAGGTAACGCACATCCTTCGCCACCGCGTGGGCACCTTCGCTGCTCAGTGCACAGGCGACCGCGATCTCCGAGATGATGATGCAGTGGTGCCTACGCCCGTGGAGAACTCGCCAGAGTTCATGGCCCGCTGGCAGAAGATCGTGGAGGACTCCAAGCAGCTCTACGCGGACATGACGGACTCTAAGGTCGTATCGATGATGGATGCCCGACTCATTCTGCCCAAGTGCATGACGAGCTTCTACTACATGCGCATGCCGCTCAAGGACCTGATCGGCTTCATCACCCAACGTCAGGACGTACAGATCCAGCCCGAGGCGGACAACATCATTGCCGCTCGCATGGCGATCGAGGTGGCCAAGGTTCTCCCGGAGTTCACCACAGTCATTGACTTCAACAAGCCGGACATGCACTACATCCGCACGTTCCGGGTCAAGGAGGGCGACAAGTTCGTGTCCCGCGGCACCAACCTGTACTTCCCGGAGCCCAAGAACGACAAGTTCGACTTCCATCCCAGCGACGCCATCTACCAGTGCCGCCGCGAGGAGATCAACGGCACCAATCCTCCCGCCGGCCCGAAGAAATTCACCACGATGTGGGCGGACCTGCTCGCGGAGTTCGAGAGTCTGAAGGCTGACTTCGACTTCTGGAAGCGGACGGGCGAGCTTCGTTCGGGCGACTGAAAAGTACTTCTGTACTTTTGAACTTGACGGGATACGTATCGTCATGAAGCAATCGAAGATCTCGATCGACGAAGAGACACACAAGATGCTGAAGGTGCATTGCGCACAGAGAGGTATTTTGATGAGTCAATTCGTCATCGAGCTCATTCGAGAGAGGATTGGCGATGGAAGCGATAAGCTGCGCACAGTGCAAGACGAAATTTGTGCCAAAGAACCCGTGCAGTAACACGTCTGGTTTCTTCTTCTGTTCGAAGGAGTGCACTTTTCTAGCGCAGAAGAAGGGCGGTATCACATACGAGCTTCGACGCAAGAGATCTCTTGAGAAGCACGGAACAGACTTCCCAATGACTCGCGACGAGATCAAAGAGAAGCGCAAGAAGAACAACATCGAAAAGTACGGTGTTGCCAGCACATTTGAGCTCGACTCAGTCAAAGAGAAGTCAAGACAGACCTCACTCGAACGATACGGAGTCGATGTCTTTTCGCAGACTGAAGCTTTCAAAGTCAAGATCGAAGAGACAAATCTGAAGCGTTTTGGATTCAAGTCTCCGATCGAAAATCCCGATGTGCTCTCACGACGTCGGCAGACGATGATAGAGCGTCATGGAGGCCCAACCACACTTGAAGCACCTGAGTTGCGCGCAAGAGTGGAAGAGACCTGTCGTCAGCAGTTTGGAGCGTCGAACATAGTCTTGTCGCCGCAATTCATCTCGTCTTCGATGGACAAGAAGCTGCTGAAGACGCATGGCAAAACATGGCAACAATACATCGATGATCTACCGGCTCTTCAGGATTACCGACGTCGTGTCGACCACGTCACGCGGCAGCAAGCAGTTGAAACGCTTCCCAACTATGACAAGTGGGGTGAGTATCACCTTGATCACAAGTTCTCCGTCGCAGAGGGTTTCAGACAGGGGTTGCCGCCCGAAGTCATTGGGAACATCGTGAATCTGGAATTTCTTCCTGCACGCGAGAACATGAGCAAACACGCTGATTGTTCAATCAGCAAAGACCAGCTACTATCAGAAATTGAGAGGATGAAGAAACATGACTAAGTGGGTTGTTTACACTGCCGGCGGTTGGTTCAACGCAAAGCAGGCCGAAGAGCAATCGAAGATCGAGGAGATCTGCGACGTCCGGTCGGAGTGGATTGACATGCGTTCTCCACGAAGGATCTTCGTGTGCCCGCCCAATGCTTCGAAGGAGGTGCAGGAAGCAACCTACCAGGGCAACCTCAAGCACATTCAGGACTGTGATTTCTTGATCGCGAACACGCGCGACAAGGACATGGGTACGATCATGGAGTGCGGGTATGCGACGGCACTCAAGAAGCCGATCGTCTACTTCTGTCAAGGGTTGACGGGCGTCTTCAACCTGATGCTGTCCCGCAGCGGCATCAAGGTGTGCACGACCTTCGAGGAGCTCGAGGACTACTTGGAGCGCTGCAAGGCCGCCGGCGCCATGCTGTATGAGCCCTACGAGAAGGAGATCGAGTGATGAGTGAGCGAATCAAGGTCACCTTCACCACCTCGAGCGGCATCTCAGTCGAGCGAGAGCTGAACGCGTTGTGGAATGATCACATCTGTGCAGATCTTCGGGCATTTCACGGAGATGAGATCGTCAGAGAGTTCAAGATGATCATGCGCGAGACCATCGAGACGTCTCTGAGCAGAGAGCTCTTAGCGGGAGTCATTGACGAGCTCGTGACAAAGGCAGACGCCCAGGAGAAGACCAAGTGAGCGTCAGCTCCTGGTTCGTCAAGCTTGAGTTTCACATGCTCGAGGGGCGCAAGGCCTGTGTTCCTGG
>Ga0208875_1000497_pt1 | contig 12416 bp, 21 predicted proteins | sample CryBogCBH25Aug08_FD_184612 | JGI IMG/M metagenome (GOLD analysis project Ga0208875, IMG submission 184612) | Freshwater microbial communities from Crystal Bog, Wisconsin, USA - CBH25Aug08 (SPAdes) (version 2) | ecosystem: Environmental > Aquatic > Freshwater > Lake | place: Crystal Bog...
TTATTTCATTAGGAGCAAAAGGTTCAAGCATTTTTGCTACGGGATGAATTTCTTTTCCAGTCATTTTGACCTCCAGTTAATCTGCCGGGATTGGCATTGGTTACAGAGTAGGGGTAACCACCGACAAAAGGCAAGGATCTTGTAAGGTGTCTTTGCGCTATTCTTTTCCCATGATTTCCGTTGTGGTGCGTGTCTATGATCTTGAGGTGGAAATCCAATCCAGCGAGAACTTTCCTGACCATTTAGACGATATCTGCAATCGCGCTACAAAACTCTTTGCTGAGGCTATTGAAACCATGAAGGTATCTAACATTGCCTTAACTGGTGAAGATTTGATTGATGGAGAAGAGCAAGGCTAAAATTCGGATCCCCCCTGAAACGCAAATAAGCCCCCACTCAATAACGAGTAGGGGCTATTTTGTTTTGTAAGTTATGCGCTTACTTTTTCAAAACACTTTTTACAAATTTTGTCAGTATCAATTACTTCAATATATGCAGGGCGATTTTTTGATGCGCTCCGAGTCATGCCATGTGTGTAAGTAGCACCATGCAATAAATTGTTGTAATCGCTCAATCCTTTTTCAGATGAAATGTGAACAATCTTTCCGGTTCCTTGCTTCATAAAAATTACTGATTCGCTTTTAAGTGTTGCGCGAATGTCTTGAATTGAGATTGTTGCCATTTTGATTCCCTCCAGAATCTAGAACCGCCGTTCGGTTCATGGCATAAGCATAAACCCATTTGGGGGCAAAAGATGACCATTTTGGCAAGAAATTAAAAAAAATTTTTGCCCACCCCCCTTTCGGGGGATATGTCCGATTTGGCTAGAAAATCCCTGTGGCTAGGGCTATCAGCGCCCACGCCAGCAATATGAAGCCGTAGAGCCAGATCACTCCAGCCACAACCTATATTCGGCGCTCACACGCCCCTTAGAAGGATCTACAAAGTGAAGGCGCTGAGAGGCTGCCCCGTTAGAGGCTAGGAGGTCACGGGCGTATCTGTTGCCCGTTTCGACCGCCCCAGACATGAACACGCTGCCTTCTCCGTTAGCCATGTTCCAAGACTGATGCTGGTGATAATGACCGATGTAGAGATCTCTGAAGTCAAAGCCCTTGGTGATCTGCTCGACCTCATCGAAGAACTTGTACGCGCCAGATTTCCAGCGATCGGCGAATCTGACAATCGTTGAGGCGGTTCCCCATCTGATCTCGTCACCATGAATGAGCAAAGCCTTGTAGCCTTCGCTCTTACCTGTTGGATCTGGGATGTGTACGCGCTGAATATCTTCCTTGCTCATCTGCCAAGTAAGGCGCTTCTCATCTGCTAGGGCTTGCCCTGCAAACATATAAGCCAATTTATCCCAGTTAATGTCTTTAGGCAGTTCGCCAAACTTTCCAATACGCCCGTGATTGCCCGGCTCGCAGACTACGGTTACTTTCTCAAAGTTCGCCAAGAGAGTGCGCGTAATGTCTATGAGGATGCGCGAAACATCCACAAACTGACTCATTACATCCGAATCCACTTCGTAGATTTGGCTCGGAAATATTGTTGTATTCTCGATCAAATCTCCACCAAGCATCAAGACAACATCCTTAACGGGATGATCCTGACGGTGGATGTTAGCGATCTTGATAGTTTTCTCAATAGACTGCTTAACAAGGCGTTCTGCCTCTTTGGAGTTATAGGTAAGGGTTTGCTTGCCTAACTGCCAGTCTGTTGAATGAAGAAGAGCAACTTCAGCCTTCTTGTTGCGTGAATCCTTTTTAGGCGTAGGAACTGGCGGTACTGCGCCAGCAGAGAGCATGGCATCATGCGCGGCTTGAACTACTGCTGCGGTGAAGTCATCTTTGTTTTTCTTAACATTCGCCAACTGGCGCTGAGTGTTTAATAGTGCTTTGCGAAGATCGGCAATCTGCGGATCTGGCTCTAAGTTATCTTTTAGGCTCATTTGGCACACTTACAAATCTTGTTGAGGTGCTTGTCTATGCTTATCCAAGAAATTGCGTAACCTTCTTTGAGAAGCGCGTTAAGCAATCCATTGCTAGATATGCCCTTTTCTACCGCTTTATCAAATGCTTTTTTATCTTCATCGTTTAGTTGATTGTAGATATTGGCAACAGGACATAATGCAGATTGATAACGAACGGTTGCTAATGTATCGGCTAATGCCATAGTTAAACCTCCCCTTGAGAGAAGGGTAACAAACAAAAAAGACCCCCACCAATTAGGTGAGGGTGTGTTGAAATAAAAAAGTTACTCGGTGAGATTGTTTTGATACGGCGTAATGATGTGAGATTCAGGTGCGATGTTTGGTTGGCTCGTTGGATTGTGAGGAACCGCAGCGCCTCCCATAAATGATGGCACTACAAACATCAAGACTTTTTTAATATCAGTTGAGAATCCAGTAGCACCCCATGCGGTCATGCCTGTACCTGCGGCAAGAGTCAAAGCCTTGGGATCTGTGAGGCGTAGTCGGATCATGGCAACTTCTTCATCAGTAGGTTATATGTGGCTTGGTTGATGCCCGTAATTGGCAGTTTATTGGCGCTCTGAAAGGTTTTTACGGCGTTGGCTTGGGTATTTGACCAACCGCTATTTTCGTAGGCTTGTGGGAGCAATCCAGCCTTAAATAAAGCCTTCTCAACGGCAAGCACCGCAGCAGTTTTGCTGGCTGGTTTGAAATCGCTTGCGTTCCATGCGGGCGCAGAAAAGGTTGTGGCTGGTTTTGGTACTACGGTGGTACCAGTTTGATGTACCGCTACGCCACCAGCACCAAGGGCGGTAGCCCCTGCAACTCCACCTGCCATGAGTTTGTTTGTGCCAAGTGACTGAGCAGGTTTGATTGTTGTTGGATAGGCAGGGCGAACAATCGCCATGACATAAAGATATGGGCGGTGACGAAGATAGACACCATTGCCGTTTGCTTGTGAAGCGTTAGTAGCGTGATCGGGTGAGGTATTAGCGCCCACCGTTGTAATGCCATCCTTGCTTGCGCCTACGATGATCTCGACATGAGAAGCCTGACCGTTACCCTCAAAAGAGTAGAAAACTAGATCGCCGGGCTGACCATCATATTTGGCAACTACTTGACCGTTGCGCTGAAACCACGCTAATCCGGCGGGGCAGTAAGAAAAGCCTTTAGGAGTCTGCGCTGCTACTAAGTGTGAAAGATTGTTTTGAGCAAATATCCACGATACAAACATGGCGCAGTATGGCGCGTTGGGTACGCCATACCAATCGCCGTAAGGGTTGGCATTATTCGCGCCTTCAACAAACCCAACTTGTTGTTGTGCAGTATTGACTACATCAAGCGCGTTAGCCATAGATTACTTAGTTGCTTCTGTTGTTGCCACAATCTTCTGAGCATCTGCAAGTGCAGCGGTGACGATTGGAGCGGTGAGAGTTGCTGGCGCACCTGTTACTTCATCAATCTGATTGACAAGTGACTTAGGGTTCACGCGAGCAAGGATTGGAGCAAGCAAGCCGCCAACGATTGCTTTACCTGCAACTACCTTGAGTGAATCGTGCGGAGCAATTTCGTGTGAAGCAAGACCTGCGGCAAGGATGCCGTAGAAATAATGCTCGATGTATGCTGCTTCCGATTTGCTGATCTTGAAATTAACTTTACTTGCCATTGTCATCTCCTGAGATATGTTCGGCGGCTGGCGGTGTTCCAGCCTTTCTGAATCTTAACGCATCCCAAAGCGGGGCGGGGATGGCGTGTATGCCAAAGTGAGTGCGGTGGTGAGCGGTGCAGAGAACTTCTAGGTTGCCGGGGGATTCAATCCAAGCCTGAAAATCCTCATCGTTCTCAAAATGTAAGCCAAACGCTTGAGCCACTTTTACAGGATCGGTGTTCTCAATCTGAGAGAACTCAATGGTGGAGTGATGAAGTTCGGCTTCACCTGAGCAGAGATCGTCATTAACAACACATTTCCAAAGCCCTTGGCGCTTAATGCGAGCCTTAGCCTCGTTGAACATATTGTAATGAGGATCGGTTTCGCGGGGAGCGTGTTCAGGAACATTGGTAATCATGTGGAGCGTTAAATGCTCCGAGTGTGCATCCGTCATTCTTTATCTTCTAGCAAATCCTGTAAGTGTTCAATCTCTTGTTTTTCCAACTTGAGGATGTGGCGAATAATCATGGCATCGCGCTTGGTCTGCCCAATCATGGCAATACCAATAATGAGTTCAACTGTAACTGCAAGCCATGAGGCTAGGTTCATCCACTTAACATAGGAGGCATCATCGCCAAACCAATGCGGGCGAATCCACCACACAATAGTTACGGCAGTCCAGCCTATGACAAAGAACCAGTTACGGATTACGCCTTGCACCCACCAAGAAATCTGTTCTGAAAAAGTAAGAACATCGCCGGTAGCAGGGTGAATATATTTTTTCTTGAACATTTACTCTCCGTCTGGGAATCTGTCCTTGGGGTCAATCCACCGCAGGACTATGGGGAACAGGGCAGCAATAGATGCCTGAATAAGCACATCCCGTTGAATTAAATCTTTAGCGTGTAAGACAATCTCAAAACCTACAAAGGACTCAAACCAAGCCCTGCCAATAATGCGAGCCTTAGTCCAATCCCACTTCTTCATTCTTCAATCTTGGCTTTCAAGACCTCAACATCTACCTTGATAGTTTGTTGATTCTCAATAAGAAGATCAACTTTGTTAATTAACCCAGTCTTGCCATCGTTATAGAGCGCGTATTCAACCCGTTGCATCCGAGAATCCATAGCGTGAAAATGTTTAATGAGCCAGCCGATTCCTCCGAGAACCATTGCTGCTACTGCCGTGTAGTAGTAGATGGCTCCCGAGAAGTTGGCTTGATTAACTAGAACATCGCTTGTGGCGGCTCGGAACACGATTGCACCTTTCGGTTATGGTTTGATTCCCTGCGTTCCTACTACATCAGGCTTGTCGGTGACTGCCGTTGTGTAAGGTTGCGGAGTTTTGAGGGCGGTGATTGTTGCTTTAAGAAGTGCGATTTCTTGGGCTTGAATCCCAATAGTTTCGCGCATTTCCTTTAATACTTCGTCAATAGGTAACTCCATTATTTGCCTTCTAACTTGTTAAGTCGTGCTTCGTGATCTTTTAACAACGGAATCAAGGCTACCGCAACGCGATCATAATTGACGGAATCAGGGTTGCCTTCTGAATCAAGATTTGCCAGCATAGAACCTAGAACTGGAATTAAAGTTACATCTTCAGCAATAAGGCCAAGATAGCGCTGGAGTCCTTCAGTTGTTCCCTTTTCCTCTGCTTGCGCCTTATCAACATAAGATTTAGGCGTAAGGGAAAGAATTGAATCTAGCGGAATTGATTGTTCTTGAATCTCAAGTTTATATTTTTGAGAAGAAGTAGATCGAGCAAAAGTTCCATAGTTAGAACCTGCCGTTGGATTTACATAGACATTTGCTGATGCGCTTGTAGTTGGATGAGAATAAATAATTCCATCTCCGTAATACATAACACCGTCAAAACGATTAGAGCCGTATGAGTTAAATGCTCCCCCTGAATTTACTTGAACTGTATTTCCTGAAAGCAAATTAGCGCTATTGATATTACCCGTAGAAGTAGAAATATTACCTCCTGATGTAATATTTCCAGCAGCCGCAATATCACCAGTAGATGAATCTAAATAAGATCCAGTTGAAGATAATCTAGTAGCGGAAAGTGTCCAGCCTCCAATAGTGCCAACGCTTGAATAAAGTGATCCAGTAAAAGTTCCGGAATCGGCAGTAATATTTCCTCTTACATATACGCCCTGAGCAGACATATAACCAGTAGGGCTTACATGAAAATAATTAGTTCCCGAACCAGCGCTGATTTCAATAGCGCTAAGAATACCTGTTGTAATTTTTCCTGCATCAAGATTAGAAATTACTGCATTAGTAATTGGCGCTGGATTCCAACTGCTACCGTTCCACGACCATTGACCAATAAGAGTTGATCCTGAATATTGCCACCAAATATCGCCGACATTTGTGCCTGACCCCGAAGGTGTAGATGATGAGTAATGAATAGTATTTTTTCCATTAGCAGAAGTTTGAGCTGCTACTGCTTGACTACTTGCAATAGTGGCTTGCGATTGAGCAATGGTTGCTTGTGAGGCAGCAAGATTGGCAGTTATTAAAGCAGATGTGGATTGCGTTTGAGCATATACCGCCGTTGCTTGTGCGGCATCTGCCGTATAACCGGGTTGATTTGGGCCGCTTTCCAATTTACGCAAACGCTCATTTATTGTTGAGAACATATCGTATAAATTAGGTGGAAGATTTGTATATGCCATTATTGAGTTACCAACCAAGAAGTTCCCAAATTGTAAATTGCGCGGGATAATGTAACGGTTACACGACTAGCGCCATTTTCTCCCGGCTCAACGCTAATAATATGAACGCGCCATTTAAGATAATCGTAACCCGAAGGAAAACGATCATCTTGCAATATGACTCTTGCAAAATCTCCAACCGCAAAAGTTCCAAGGTAAGGATCAACATAAGGAGGCAAGACAACTTGTAAAACTTCTGGGGCGCTAATATAAGGTTTGCCAGTATCGGGAAGTGTAATGCCAGATCGTGCATTTAGTTGCCCAAGCGTTAAAGCCTTTAATAAGGCAGGATCTTGAACATCTACAAAACTTTGAATATCTTCTAAAATAGCAGCATTGCCATTTGTGGAATTGATGCTTCCGCTATTTGAATAATCATTATCCAAAGCAACTGCAATTTCTTTATTTGCATTTGCTCCATAACCAAGACCAATTAAAGCATTAGCCGTATTTGTAGCATCTTCACTATAACTGTATTCAGCAAGATTGCCGGGAAATTGGAAAACAGGATTTGACCCAGTATAACTTTGATAAGGTTTAAGCATTGTAAATTGTTTTACTGGGTTGCCAGAACCATCATAAGAATAAGTAATACAAAAATCAAAAAATGGAGTAGCGCTGCTTGAATCTAATCCATCAGACAAATCTTTAACCGCTTGATAAACTTCTTTAAGTTCATAGTCAAAATATGTGCGGGTTACTTTGAAACCAGCGGTTGTTGAACTGCCACGCAAACCAATGCTTCCATAGCGAGTGCCGCCTTGATTTGGATAATTTACCAATGCGGTGTAATTAACAAGCAAATCATTAGCAACGGTGCAAATATCTGTATTTGTGTAAGTAATGGATGTTGGCGTAACTCCACCAGAATTGTAATAACTTGTATTCAAAGGAGTAATTTTACGGCGCTTGAAATAAGACAACATTTCTTGTCCAGTTATTTTAAGCATTTGAGTAGCAGAGTCATAATCGCGTTGCCAGATAACGCCGCCCCAAATAATCTTGCCGCCATAATCAACATATAAACAAGTTTGCCCGGGATTGGTTCCATTAAGTATGTTTAATTTTTGAGCATCTAATCCCGACAACAACATCTCGCCAGTAAAAGTTCCAATGCTATTTAACTGCACATCAAAAGTAACATTAGTAAGTGGCAATTCCGCAAGAATAGGATTGTTGTAAAGCGGATTTGTGTTTAATAATGCAGTTGTAATATATCGAAAATCAGACATAAGCAGGTGACCAACTTACAGAAATCGTGCATCCGCTTGCCGTAAAAGTATTAGAACTCATAGGAGGAATATACAACCACCCAGTAGATGTTGCTAAAATACTTCTATTGGGATTGCCGTTTTGCGTAATAGTTCTTTGCAAGCAATCTATAACAACGGTTGATCCGCTTGTTGCGTTAAATGACATTGAATTGCTAAATGAATCTGTAATAGAAAATAGACCCGTTTGCCCAGTCACCGTAATAACGGGAGAAGAAATTGCCCATCCATCATTAACCATAGCGGTTCCGCTTGAAACAGTAGAAAATGGATAATCATAATAGCGAGGATCTGGGAAATAAAATTCTACGCTTGCCAAGATGTGACCATAGGTAAAGTCAGGATCAATAGTAGTTGTTACCTTACGAACGCGACCATACATAATTTTTAAGCCGCCGGGCGTAGAGTTATTATTTAATTGAAACTGAAATGAACTTAAGGCTGATGGAGTGCCAAGTTGTTGAGGATATAGATTTTGTTGAAGTGTTTGATAATACTGCTGAGCAGAAGTACCGCTTGTTCCTAAAATGACAAAGTTAATAGTTACGGTTCTGCCGCTATAAAAATCTCGCCCAGAATACGAACCATCTGTATAACCGCGAATATCGTCTTGAACACGAATATCAGGAGTTGTTAAAAGACCATCAACACTTTCAACTGGGTAGTTTGTACCTGCGCCAAAAACCCAACCGTTAAAGGCAAATTGATAAGGGCTTAAACTTGATACAGGGCTTCCCATTATTTCACCTTTGAGTTTCCGACTTTAATAGATTTAATTGTAGCCTGTGTTCCATCAATTTGAACTTGAACATTCAATCCAGTTGAAGTGCTATAATCAACTATTCCCTTTTTGGCTTTAGATGCGGATACTTTGCCGCCAGCCTTTTTCTCAGCAGCGGTAACCATTGCCATAATAGAAGCCAAACTGCCAGTTTTGCCTTGCAAGGTTGCTAAATAAGAAGGAGAAAGATAATTTATTTCTGTTTGTGGTGTGCTTGTAGTTGATGATCCAAAAACCAAATTGTGAAGTTGTTGAGCCAAACTAGAGCCGTATTGCATTGGCTTTGCCCCGTCTGGATGTGCTTTCATGTAAGAAATCTGAGCAGGTGTTAATGTTGGTTGCTTGGTTTTGCTTGGAAACAAAAATTCTTTAACCGCATTAATTGCAAGGAAAAAAGTTCCAAACTTACCTAAGATATCTGCAATCGTTCCAAGAATTGATCCAAACAATCCACTAATAGTTTTTAGCGCACCTATGGCAACCGCATCCTGCTTAAAAGCGGCAAAGAATTCTTCAATAGGTGCATATACCTTAGAAGCATCGCCTTTAATTTCCTTGAAAACTTCGCCTAATTTTTTGATCCAGTTGTAGAATTGAACAACTTTGTTGATGGCAAATAACCCGCCAAGACCCAAAGCAATATCTTTAATTATGCCTTCGTTGTTCTTTAAGTCTTTGCCCCATTTTTTTAACTTATCATCTTTAAGTAACCAAGTAGAAAACTTGTTAAGATTGTCAAGTAATGGGCCACCAATTTGTTCTGAAATAAGTTTAAGGTTGGCTTGTAATACTTTCCAAGGCTGATCTTTAGCCGATTGAGCAGCAGCGTTTTTGGTTCTGACTTCAATCGCTTGTAAGATTTCAGCATAAGTAGCACCCTTTGGAATTGTTTTTCCAAGCGCAATACCCAAAGTCTGCAAACCTCTAGATTGACCCAAAGCGGCTCTGGCTACTGTGTCGGAAGCCTGTGCCAATGTTTCGTTTTGGAAAGCGGCAAGGTCTGCAACAACCCCCATAGATTTAAGCGCCGTTGCTGGATCGCGGGTTGCGGCAGTTAATTGCGCCAAAGATTGCATGGTATCTTCGCTGCCAAAAGTTAAATCAGCCATTTTCTGAACCATTTGCTCAACGGCTGGTTGGGCGGTTTTGTAACTTACCCCAGTATCTTCAATAGCAGTTTTTAATTTAGCCTGTGCTGCTTGAACGCTGATAGCAGCCTTAACGCTTTCATATCCAACGCCAGCAAATACTGCACCAATGCCAAGCAATGCTCTTCCAGCAACTTTTGAAATTGTTTGCATCTGACCAAACTTGCCACCGACCACATCGGTCTTAAGGGCTAGTTTATCTAATTCAGCATTAAGGGTTTGAAAACTTGCAATCGCTTGCCCTGCTTTGGCTTCAACTACAAAGAATATGGGAAAATCAGCAACGCTTGCCATAGTTATCCTTCCTTACGCTAGGTGTTTTTCAATAATTGCCAAAGATTCAGATTGAAACTTTGCAAAGGCTGGAGCCATATAAGGGAACTTGAGGTTGCTAGGCCAGTTGCCCCCACCAAGTTCTAGTCTGCGCGAATAAATCATTTGCGGCCCAACCTCGGCATAATAATGAGCAAACCCTATGGTTACTGGATCGCCAGCAATAGATCGGCGCAAATTACCCGTACGGTTTTTTGGAGGTTTTCCAGCCTCGGCTTTTTCGCCGGGTCTGCGATATCCTTTAATTTCTTCTTTGGCTAACTGGATTAAACGAGCCATCATTTCATCACGGGCTTTTCTGGTTCCCTCATCAACCTGAACCATTTTTTCATCTACAAATTTAATTGCTTCCCTGATGTTGCTCGTTATCACGCTGAACCTCTTTCACTAAACCAGCAATAGCAAGAACCCAATCCAGCATTTGCGCTGGTTGATTATTGGTTTCTTCTATTGTCCAGCCGAATTCTTTAGCACAAAAGTAATAAAGAAATTCTTGGTCGGGGTAAATTAAAGAATCATCACGCCTTTTACCTTCTAGCACCCACCTTAATCGTTGGAGTTTTCGAAAGGGCTATCAGGGTTCGATTCTGATTCTGGTGTAGATGTAAAAGCCAAATTAAGTTCTTTTTGTGCTTCTCCGGCTTCAACAACCAAAGCATCATAATCTGCCAAAGAAAGTTCGCCTAGCGAGCCAGAAGATAGCGATGGAATTAAAAGATCAAATGACCATGATTCAATAATCATAGAGATAACGGCGCTCATAATAGATTCGGTTTGAGCGTAGGCGTTATCCCCATTGATTGCAGAAAGAGCCTTAACGCGATCTTTGTGCTTCAAAGTCTTTGGATCGCGGATTACGGCGGTTGCGCCACTTGGGAGAGTAATAGTTTTAGACATGGTTTCCTTCCAACTTGCCTTCGCAATTATAGCCCGACTAGGGGAGGGAAGGCGGCTCCCCTAGCGGGATTCTATCTGTTACTGGAATGTTCCGCTTGGAAGAGCGTTCTGCAAAGTGAACTTTACAGGTGAGTATCCAGCAGTTGCGCCAACATCTGTTGTGTTACCAAGACCTTCAATATCTACGGTCACTTCAACATAATCAGCGTTACGCTCAATAGCGCCAGTTACATAAGCACCCTTTGAGAGAGTGAACTGAACCTGAGTTGCAGTTGCGCCTGTGCCTGTTGAGAAGTTAAAGGTAAGGGCTGGCTGAGTATTTGTAATGTAACGGGTAAGTTCGGTGTCATCTTGCATAACAAAGGTAATCTTTCCCTTTGCAGTTAAAGCGCCAACAAATACCTGATATGGGGCTTGAGTGCTAGAAAGAGCAAAAATAGCCTCTGACTTGCGAGAAAGATCAAGGGTTCCTGTTTTGGTATAGCCAACAGAAGAACCACCGATGCTAACAGTTCCAGTCCATACCTGAGTAGGAAGAACTGTTGAGAACGATGGGGCTGGAGCAGAAGTTGTAACTGATGGGAAGCCCATAGCCTTAACTGTGTATTCCAACATTCCATCAGCGTTGAATGTAAGACCAAAATCAGTAATCTGAGCGCCCGGATATTGGCGAGTGTTTGCTGAGTAAAAATCTGTGATTGTAAGAGCCTTTGGCTGAGCATCCCCTGAACCACCAACTGCGTTCTTGAGAGCAATAGCGTGAGTGTAAGGAGCAGATGAACCTGTTGTGGTTACATCGCCAAGTACGCCAGCGATCCAGTAGCCAATAGTGTCTGCAAAGACTGGGCCGCCAAAATCAACGGTTGTGTGCCTTCTGCCCTGCACATATTGGTAGTTCTCGATCATGCTGCCTCGCAAGCCTGTATCGTAGAGAGGCGCAATCACATCTACTGGCTTGAATGTGTTCATGGTAACTGGCACAAAGTTTGTAGCCGTTACTGGTGTTCCTTTTGTCGTTTCTAGGGCAACGCCTAAATACGACTTAACGGATGGTTGTGCTAGTGCCATTATTCATCTCCTACTGTTGGCTTGGACTTGGTTGGCTTTGATGAAACATTTGCTGCGCTGAAATCTTCAGGCGCTTCAAAAGTGTCACCGGGTTGAACTGTTACTGAAATACTTGGGAAAACTCGCTCATCTGAGCCGTTGTAAGTGAACTGCATGATTTCTCCTATGCGTTAATCATTTGGGTAACATCGAATCTCACAACTGCCCAAGTTTCGGTAGCAGTACCGTTGCTAGACATTGGCTCGCCGTAAGAAGTTTTAATGATTGGTTCTGCTGCTTGCCATACAAGTACGCCAGACTTATCACCAAACTGGTGATCGGAGCGAAGGCGGTTCTTGAGGTTATCTATGACATTATCAAAGTCAGCCATAGCATCTTCAGCGTTGTTTTCTAGTGAATGGTGAAAGAGTTGAATTGCTACCGAGTAATCAACCTTCTTGATACCCGTAGCCGCACCTGCTGCGGTATAGCCACCCAAGCCGATACGAGTTTCTGTTTCAGACTCAATAAAGACTACGGCAGCGCAACGATTCCTCTGCGAAGGCAAAGCATTAACCTCAAAGTTAATACGCTTAGGAA
>Ga0208875_1000515_pt1 | contig 12127 bp, 15 predicted proteins | sample CryBogCBH25Aug08_FD_184612 | JGI IMG/M metagenome (GOLD analysis project Ga0208875, IMG submission 184612) | Freshwater microbial communities from Crystal Bog, Wisconsin, USA - CBH25Aug08 (SPAdes) (version 2) | ecosystem: Environmental > Aquatic > Freshwater > Lake | place: Crystal Bog...
TCTCCTTTGCATTTTAAAAATCATATTCTATATTTCGGCCCGTTCGAAAAGGACGATTAGCTCAGTTGGTTAGAGCGCTACATTGACACTGTAGAGGTCAGAAGTTCGAATCTTCTATCGTCCACACCCATAAAACCCTGTAAGTAAATAACTTACAGGGTTTTCCTTTTTGCTCTAAATACACTAAAAATACGCGAAAGCTGTCGAAATTAACGCCGTTTATACCGGTTTTGCGACGTATATGCGACGCGAAAATTAACAGCTGTTTTGAAATACGCGGCTAATGCATTATTGGAAAAAATCTTATGCGGCCATGTTTTCGAGAAGCGCTACCTTGACGGGAAATTTATTCAGGTTTGCTGTTTTTGTTACCATTGTTACACGGAATTCATTTTCAAGCTGAAGGAAAGTAAATCTATTGATTCCGGTCAGATGAGTTGGGACAAATTATTTTTATTGGTGGTCAGCTGTTTTTGTGTTTCAAACAGTGCAATCCTCTTTTTTCAGCTCTCCAGTACACACAATCCGGTGGATAGGAAGCGCATATTTCCTGATATCTGCCGGAAACCATTGAGATAATAAGAGGACGGCTGGAATGTTTTTTTAGGGTTTGTTCTGCATCTTCGATTGATGCAAGTCTGGCTTGTCCTGAACTAATCATTGCTTCGGCGAGTTCATCGAGAAAAACCGATTCTGTCGATACTGATCCGGGATGGAGAGCTCGGCAGACTCGCTCACCCAGAGCGATTATTGAAGCTTTTCGGATATAGACGGAGGCTTCAGGAAAAGAGAGAATCCTTGGTTCAAACTCCTGAATTTTTTTCTGAATCCGGACAGCCTGCTCGTTATTATTGAGTGATCCCTCCGTGCTGTCGAAAACATGCAATGCCTTTCGGATGTTTTCAAGTACACGCCCTGTACTATAATCGTCTGTTGTGCCCATTTTATTGACTGATGAGATTTATCGTCATGTCATGGCAATAAGCGAGCTGTCTGCTATTCTTTTTGTTTCGCATGTGCTGAGCAACCCGTTTATTCCTATCGTGCGCAGTATGTGCAAATTTTGCACATACTGATCACCTATTCAAGCTTTCCTTCTTTGAAGATGTTCCGGGCCAGATGTTTTGTGATCACATTTCGTCCCTCAATCAAAAGAACAGATAGCTACCCCCTTGATTTAGCCTGATGCTTTCCTTTTCAAGGTGAACTTCAAGTTCAGGGCTGGTATTTCCGGCTTGCCACATGATAATGTCACCTCCTCTACCGGATTCCTTGTTTTCTGGATTTGTTGACTGTTTCATCATGCATTATTGGCTGGACTGGCTTGTCATTGTATAAATGAAAGGTACTCATTCCCATGAACATTGGTAAGTCGATGGACAGGAGGGCGAAAATAGTCTGTGCGTTCAGGGCAAATCCGAGGCAGACTTATTTTATTTTGGTGTCCGGGAAAGTTCTTTTTGCATAGATAGCCGAATAATAGTCGGTTATCTGTGCAAAAAAATAATCTCATGCGATTCGAACATAAGCTCAGCCTGTTCGGAGCTGTACCCTTGACGTCCACTCCATTCGTCTCCATGCTCAAAGAGTATAGATCTCCGAACGATAATATTGTCCGTATAATTGATAAAGCGAAGTTTTTGCCCATGCAAACTGCTATCCGTCCCGTGAATCAATTGAGTTTAGTAACGAATTATGTTGCTTTATTCGATTGATTCATGTAATTACCGGTATGTTTATTTCTGACTACATTGATGCTTTGCTAGCCAAAGGCGTATTCTGTTTCAGTGGCGCTGAAGCTTCTGATGCGCTTGGATCAGGCGTTATCGCTACCCGTGCGGCCTTACGTCGTCTGCGGCATAAGGGTGAAGTTGCCATGCCGTACCGGGGATTTTATGTTATCGTTCCCCCGGAATACCGGAAGATGGGATGCCTGCCCGCAAACCAGTTTATTCCGTTACTGATGGATCATCTGAAAGAGCCCTATTATGCAGGCATGCTGACAGCAGCCGAAAACTACGGTGCAGCTCATCAACGCCCTCAGGCTTTTCAGGTTCTCCTGCAACATGCTCGACCGGATATCATTTGTGGTGATGTGAGGATTGATTTCATCATACGCAAGAACGCAGCGCTTATGCCTGTACAGGATTTCAAGACGCCTCGCGGTTATGTAAAGGTATCGACCCCTGAGGTCACAGCATTTGATCTAACCGGATATCCGCATCATGCAGGGGGTCTGGACAATACGGCAACTGTTTTATCTGAACTTGCAGAATCTCTTGACGGCGGGAAGTTGGCTGAAATAGCAGCACTCTCTCCCATAGCATGGTCTCAGCGATTGGGTTACTTGCTGGATTTGATTGGTGAAGCCGGATTAGCCGATGGATTGGCTGAATATGTTGTAAAGCGCAAACCTGTGTCGACCCCGCTCTCGCCGTCACAACCTTACAGCGGCGTTCAAATGGTGGCTCGCTGGAGGCTAATGCCAAATGAAAAGGTAGAACCGGAAATATGATTCCTCTTGACTACATCACCACCTGGCGAGTCAATGCTCCATGGCCGCAGTTATCTCAGATCGAACAGGATCTGATTATCTGCCGTGCCCTGGTTGAACTTTACACCCACCCGGTTGTAGCGAAAAATCTGGCTTTTCGTGGTGGAACTGCGTTGTTCAAGCTCCATCTTCTGCCAGCAAGATATTCAGAGGATATTGATCTGGTGCAAATGCAAGCGGGGCCAATCGGTCCGATCATGGATGCTGTACAAGAAAAGATCAATCCCTGGTTGGGAATTCCTAAGCGGAAACAGTCAGAAGGAAGGGTAACGCTGATCTGGCGTGTGGAATCAGAAGAAGGATTGCCGTTACGTCTCAAAGTGGAAATAAACTCAAGGGAACACTTTACGGTACTTGGATATCAGCAGTTTGAATTCAGAATGGCATCCCGCTGGTATACTGGGTCAGCATTAATCTCAAGCTATCGTATCGATGAATTGCTCGGTACCAAGCTGCGGGCGCTCTATCAGCGAAAAAAAGGGCGGGATTTGTTCGACTTGTGGCAAACAGCCAAAACCCTTGCTGTTAATCCTGAAACGGTTGTCTCCTGTTTTTTGCAGTACATGGAGTATGAAGAACATCAGATATCCAGGGCTGAATTTGAGATGAATCTGTTCGAAAAGCTTGATGACTCTCGTTTTCTTGATGATATCTCACCCCTGCTGACAACAGGGAGCTCATGGGATCCCAGGGCTGCAGCACGGTATGTTCTGGATTCTCTCGCACCTTTAATGCCGGGGGATGCATGGCAGAAGACAAAAGAAAAGATGATTATCCTGCAAAGAGGGGTTGATGACTAATCCTGTCAGGGTGTGGAGTTGTGTAGTCCCACAACGGCATATTATGTGAATACAGTCATCGTATTAGATTGAGTACCACACCACAGGGGGCAAAACAGGAGGGCAGGGAAGTAATTGTTTTTTATTTTTATTCATAGATTTTGATAAAAAATCTGCGACGCGGATGCGATATGAAAAATTAATTATCCCTGTAACTCTTTTTATATAAATGACATATAGCCTCAGTATGATATTTACACTGTAGAGGTCAGAAGTTCGAATCTTCTATCGTCCACAACCATAAAAGCCTGTAAGTAAATAACTTACAGGCTTTTTCCCTCCCGCTCTTACGCCACTGAAATACTCCGATTATATCCGATTTAACGCCGTTTACCCATGGTTTTGTTACGCCATTGTTATGCGAGTTTTTTTACTTTTCCTGAAAAAACCTGATAACTCATTGCATAATTGAGTATTGCGCTTGTATGCGTAATGCCTGTGCTACCTCTACAATTATTTTGTTCAGGTTTCGGGCATTTTTCGGTACCAAATTGCCCGAACGTTTTTGGCTTATTTTGCCCTCTTAAGGCGTTTTTGGCTCCAAAAATCCTGCTATATGATTTTGGAAAGTGGGTATTATCTGCATCATAAAAACCTTGCTATACGTTATTCTTTTGTTTACTATAAAGAGAAGTCAATGGTTAATTATTGCATCATCGTACCATGAAATCCCGTTTAAGCATCAGAGACCGGATGATCCGCTCCGTTACCATGAGGCGAGGTGAAATTGTCTTACGCTCTGATTTTGAGCAAATGGGGAGCCAGAGCCAGATCAGCCGGATCTTCAGTGATTTTGTCAAAGAGGGGCGTCTCGTTCGTCTCGGGCACGGAGTGTTTGCTAAAGCCAGAATCAGCTCGCTCACCGGCAAGCCGGTTCCTCGTGAACCGCTTGAAGTTCTTGCAGAGGAAACACTCAGGCGTCTTCATATCGATGCACAACCGGGTCAGGCACAACGTGACTATGCTTCGGGAAAGAGCACTCAGGTTCCGGTGCAGTCAACCTTCAATACGGGTTGTCGTCGAATCAGCCGCAAGTTAATACTCGGTAACCGTACCATTCGGTATGAAAACAATTACAGCGCGAGATCGTGATCTTATTCTTGATGTGACGGGTGAGGGACTGACCTCATTGCCGGCTGCTGTTCTGGAAAAAGATCTGCTGATCACAGAAATTCTGCAAAGGATGACCGGGATGGATACCGGAGCCATGAAATTGGTCTTTTGTGGAGGAACCTGTCTCTCGAAGGCTCATGGACTGATTGAGAGAATGTCGGAGGATATTGACTTTAAGGTTATCGTACCTGAAGGACTTTCCCGGACGGCTCGGAGCAAGCGGTTAAGCCGGCTTAAAAAACAGGTGGTTGACTTTCTCTGCGGAGAAGGCTTTACCCTGTCTGAACAGGAGCTTATTGCACGTGATGAGAACAATTATGTGTCTCTGAACATCCGCTATGCAAGCCATTTTGCTTCTGTCGCCAGTCTGCGACCGGAAATCAAGGTAGAACTGAGCGCAAGATCGCCATTGCTGCCAGTTGAGCATTTACCGATACGCTCAATTCTTGGAATGATGGTTGACCCGGCTTCTCTTAGCATATCGGTTCAATGTCTTGGTGTTCAAGAGACTTTAGGTGAAAAAATTCTTTCTTTTCTTCGGCGGACAGCTGAAGCAATGGCTGGACGGAACCGTGCAGAGTACGATGACCGGTTGATCCGTCATCTCTATGACGTATCGGTGATTCTTCACAGTCGAACTTCTCTTGCGAAGGGATTGTCTGCTGCAGTTTTTCAGCAGATGATTATTGCTGATGGCGTGCAATTTTCCCAACAATATCCGGAATTCAGGGAAAACCCGTCAGGGGAGATGCGAAAAGCTCTTGAACGGCTGAAGAGCGATGAAGGATTTGCTGTACAGTATAACCGGTTTGTTGACGAACTGGTCTATGGTGATCCAATAACGTTTGCTGTCGCAAGGCGTGACTTTATAATGTTTGCGGAAAGGTTTTTGCCCGGCATGACCGATATCAACCGAGGAGGCCAGGACGTAAGCGAACTGCACGATTGAGCTGTTAACACAAAAGGGGTAAGATAGGAGGGCAGGGAAGTAATCGTTTTTACTATTTGGTAACTGATTTTGATAAAAATTTTGTTACGCGTATGTTACGCGAAAATTTTTATAGGTCAGTAACTCATTTTCTATCAATAACATATAGCCTCTGTATGATATTTACACTGTAGAGGTCAGAAGTTCGAATCTTCTATCGTCCACAACCATAAAATCCTGCAAATAAACAACTTGCAGGATTTTTGTCTCCCGCTCTTACGCCACTGAAATACTCCGATTGTATCCGATTTAACGCCGTTTACCCATGGTTTTGTTACGCCATTGTTATGCGAGTTTTTTTACTTCTCCTGAAAAAACCTGATAACTCATTGCATAATTGAGTATAGCGCTTGTATGCGTAATGCCTGCGCTACCTCTACAATCTTTTTATTCAGGTTTCTGGCATTTTTCGGTGCTTTGCCATCCGGGGAAACGAACCAGACGGACAATTTCGTCGATGTCGGTCACGATTCGCTCAACGACAATTGGTATCGTTATATTTTTCACTTCAGCCAAGAGTTCGGTCAAGGCTGCTTTTGCCTTGCTCTTCTCATTGGTGTTTATGGCCCAAGCAATGCGGCAGGAATAACGGCAATCCCGTCCGGGCGGCGATAAGCCTGCAGTCCGGTATGAATCACAAGCGAGTCCAGTAAATCATCGCCGATTTGCTCGCGCAGCCACAAAAGATGTTGGACATCTCCATCATCAACGGTGCCACTCAGTTTCACCTCAATGGCAATTACTCGTTGATCTCCCCGCTCCACAATCAGATCAACCTCCTGGCGACCACCCTGAAGGCGCAGGTGGCTGACATGAGATTCGGCGGACTGGGCAAAGACCCGAATTCCAAGGGTAACCAATGACTCGAACAGGTGCCCCAGCAGTGCTCCGTCGCGTGGAATAGTCCGCTTTGGCTCTTCACCGGCTAACAGGGCATCAGCATCAAGTCCGAGCATTCGCACAGCAAGTGCCGGATCGGCCAGATGGTGCTTGGACGACTGGGCCAGGCGATTCAAACGGTTTCGGGATGGTAACCATGCAGGAAGCGGATCAACGATCCAAAGTCGTTCAAGGATTTCTCGATACGGTTGTGTCGTTGTTTTGGAGGGTTTCTCGCCCTGCCCGCCGGTCGCGGCATCGCGAATAGTCTCCAGCGAAGCCGTTGTCGCTGTCGCTGCCGCATAGGCCGCAAGCCAGCGGCGCAATATCTCCGGTCGCCGAACCATGTATCCCTGTTCAGGAAAGTCGGTATCAATAATGCGGCGCAGGTAACCGTCCAGTTGTAAGCGAAGCGCACGTCCGGTCAGTGGCCGTATACCCGGAAAGCCGGAGTGGACGATTTCGCGAACATAATCTGCCAGGGTCACATCGGTTTTGCCAGCAACATCAGGCTTCTCCCCCCTGAGAAGTCTATGCAGGCTGACAGTTGGAATGCCTACACCCCGTTCTGCAAGCGACATGGGCCTCATCCTCAGGGTAACGATTCGTCCAGCTCCCGAGTGGGTCGGTGGCGTAGCTGGCCCGGCAGATCCGGTCAGCAGGAAATGCCCCGGCGCTTGATCGCGGTCAACAGCCCGTCGCACTGAATCCCATACAGATGGTACTCGCTGCCACTCATCAAGAAGCATCGGCGATTCCTGGGTTAAGAGCAGTGCCATGTCCGCTTCGGCGATGGCACGCTGGGCTGGTTCATCAAGCCGACATACGGTTTGACATCGCCCCTCAGCAGTAGCCGTTTTCCCGACACCCTTGGCTCCCTCCAGTGCGATGGCAGGGAGCATCGTCATCAGTTCGTCGAGTTCGTCATCTACCACCCTTCTCTGATACGTATGCATTTTTTTTCTGTTGTTTTATGCTCACATTATATGTCGCTACACTACCGTACCGCCATACTGTACACTACCATTTCGCCATAATATACAATCCCGTTCCGCCATCACCAACATCAGCAAAAAGGTAAATCACAGTGGGCTCCCTCGATTCGAGCAGACTTTCCAGCACATCGGCATCCATTACCAGCGTATCGAGATCGTCACGAAGCGTTTGCAGATGCACATTCCCCGGGAACCAGTTCAATCATTTTGGCTCCAAGGGCGTGCCAGAGCAGTTTGCCGATGTTTTGAAAAACGCGGCTCATGCGTGGTTAGAAAAAATCTTATGCGGATATATTTCCCTGAAGTGCTGCTTTGACATTCATCGAATGCGCTAATTGTATTAAGTAACGAATTGTGTTGCTTTATTCGATTGATTCATGTAATTACCTGTATGTTTATTTCGTACTACATTGACGCTGCTAGCCAAAGGCGTCTTCGGTTTCAGTGGCGCTGAAGCTTCTGACGCGATTGGATCAGGCGTTATCGCTACCCGTGCGGCCCTGCGTCGTCTGCGGCATAAGGGTGAAGTTGCCATGCCGTATCGGGGATTTTATGTTATCGTTCCCCCGGAATACCGGAAGACGGGATGCCTGCCCGCAAACCAGTTTATTCCGTTACTGATGGATTACCTGAAAGAGCCCTATTATGCAGGCATGCTTACCGCTGCCGAACACTACGGTGCAGCTCATCAACGCCCTCAGGCTTTTCAGGTTCTCCTCCAACATGCTCAATCTGATGTCCACCTTTTTTTTGAACTGTTGCAAAAAATGCAACAGTTGTTTTACGACCCAGTTCACAGCTGTCATAAATATTGCGTAAGTGTTTGGATAAAAAAGATTTATCTCGTCCAAACAAGTCTGAAAGCTGGTTAAGGCTTAACAGAGGATCATCATGGATAAACTGACCTACAAACCGGTTTCTCACGATCATGAAGAGTTTCTTCGTGAAGCAAAAAAAGATGAGGAGTTCCGGAATGAATATGAAGCTTTGGCTCCTGCCTATTTACCCTTATCAGGGAACAGCTTCTTGCACGTCAGCACTCGGGGTTGACTCAGGAGTCGATTGCATAAAAAATCGGCACTGCAAAGAGCGCGATATCCCGGTTGGAGTCAGGCGGAAAACATATACCATCCATAACCACCATCAGGAAATATGCGGAGGCTGTAGGTTGCGAGCTTGAGATAAAACTTGTTTCCAAAAAAACAGGATTAGAGCACCGTTTGATCTATGAATAATCGTTTCGACGAACGTTTTGAGTCTATAAGGGCACTTGCTGGAGAGATGCAAAGGCTTGCGGAGCTTGCCCTGCAGCAATACACCCCGGTTGTTGACAATATTATTAGCAGTAACAGCAAGGATGTTCATTACATCGAGCATACCCTTGACCGCATGCTCGATTTTTGTTTCTTCGAACCGATGGTTCAGCTTTTTCGCAGACTTTGTCGCTATTATTACGACATCGATCCAAACGCAACGGCGAGCTACGTGTACACCTACCGGGAGATGTGGGATTCTGAAGAGCCGAAAGAGTCTCCACAACGGTAACTTCAAGCAGTTGTTGCGAATTTTGCAACAAGTTCAGAAATGTCGGTAAAGCTTGAAGTCAGTATCCAACAAGTGAGACAAGGGATGGTATTCATTCTTTTCAGTTACGGTTCTGAACGAAGTATCCCTCCAACTCTTACTGTCTTCAATCAAAACAATTACATGAGGCAGGATCGAGAGTTCAGAAGGCAGTCGATTACATCCTTGGCCATCACAACGAAGACCCCTGTTAATCCGGTGCTTTTGTTTCCAGATAAGCATGCTGCCATGATAGTCTGATTGTCTGTTTGCCTGTCATCATGCGGACACCATGTTATTATGTCCTCATGATGAGGCCCATGTTTATTGAGAACCGGTACCCAATTCAGAAAGGTTGAGCAACTGGTAGTGCTTGAGGGATTTTTCGAATGCGTTGCAGGCCTTCATCTGGTCAATCACTCGATCCAGGTCGGTGTAGTCGAACGCGGCGGTCCATTGCTGGATTTTCTGCATGGCGGAAATGAATGGTTCTGGTTTTCCTTGCCGTGTAAGCACGCGCAGGCAGTCCAGATATTCCTCTCTGAATAACGTTGGGACAATTATTCTGCATGCATTGACTACAGACAATTCAGCGTTCATGACGAGGCGTGCCAGTCGGCCATTTCCATCAATAAAGGGATGTACTTCCGAAACGATGAACATCGCAAGCAAAGCCCTCGTCATGCCGGGTTGAACCGATGGCAGGAGCTTGCTGCCTTCAATAAGTGTTCCGCGTACGTTTCCCGGTGAAACGAACGTGGTGTTTACCGCAAAATTCTCTCGGTCTTTGAAATCACCGGGAGCCGCTTCCGGACGTTCTTTCATCAGATCCAGATGGCGCTGCCGCAACTGATGCAAGACAGCTTCTCCTGGTGCCATCGACTGGTTTGACCACCCGGGATCAATGGCTTGCCTGAAGACACCGAGAATATCGTGAGAGTCTTTCGGGCGTTGGTCGATAATTTTCCCTTCAAGTACAATTCGCCGTGCTTCAGAGACATCGAATTCCGTTCCCTCGATAAAGTTGCTGAAATAGGACTCCAGAAACGCAAAATTGAAGCGCGCGCTTCCGGTTGTGGTTGATGACAGTTTTTGCATGAGAGGCACTGCTCGCAATGTAGCGGCCAACGTTTCAAAAAGGGCCAAACGCCGAGCGTCAAAAGGTGTGCCTGCGGCCATTGCTTGTCCTGCTGCAGTGGCGAGTCGGGCACTTTTTGTTCCGAGAATGCTTCCGATGAGGTCATGCAACACGCTGAATTCCTTCTCAAACTTCAGGGTGGCAGCAATAGTGCGAGCTTCATCCCTGATGCGGTTGAGAGCTTCAGGGCCTCGCGATTCGTAAATACTGATCAGCCGTTCTTCGACGGCAATACGACCAATAGCTTTTCTGATCGCTCCACGACTCTGGGTGAGGTTTTCCATCAGCATGCGCGCTTGAGAGGGAAAAAATATGTTTCGTCCGGACATTGGCTGGTCACCTTGAACGTTACCGTGTCCCTTGACCAGAACGACTTGTAATCCCGGTAAATCGACAACCCTTTTGTAGCTGTAGCTGAGGTGCATCACGCCATCGACGGGCATACCGCCGCTGAAGGCACTTCGATAGCCGATGACCGCACCAGGGAAAAGAGCAGCGAGGAGTCGTATTCTGTGCAAAGCAATAATTGCCGGCCACTCCTCTTCAGGGCTGGCGCTGAGAACGCCAGAGACAATCCGCTTAAACAACCCGGTTTTCATGTGCCGTTGTGCAGCTCTTATCTCAGCATCATTGAGTTCTGCATAAAGGATCAGTGAGTCATCGACTGTCGTGTTTTTTAGCGATGTCTTCATTATTTCGGTCGAGATGTCGTTTTGTTCATCCTAATGTGTTGGGTTTGTCGCGAATATTCACGTAAATAAATTCTTTAGATATGGCAAATGTGTCGAAATAATTCTGGACAGCTTTAACAAGTATCATGATCTGAATTGAACCTGTAGTTTTGCCCTGAAAGGACAGTGCTCCCTTCTGTCGCAGTTATGGGTTTTGCTGGAACGTCCGTGCAAAACGTCACGCCAACGGTTTCGAAGGACTTATCACCTATATCCACGGGCTCTTGCCTGTCAATGCAGTCATTGAAAAAGCTCTGCGTAAAACAGTCGCGGTGTTTCCTGAGCTTGCTGTACGAGAGCTGGTGGCCAATGCCCTTATTCATCAAGCTTTCTTTGTTACCGGTGCCGGTCCAATGGTTGAGATATTCGATGATCGCATTGAGATTACAAATCCCGGAGAGCCACTGGTGGATACCCAGCGATTCGTAGATACGCCTCCAAAATCCCGGAATGAAACATTGGCATCGATGATGCATCGGCTTCGTATTTGCGAAGAGCGCGGGAGCGGTATCGACAAGGTGATTGCTCAGATTGAGATCTACCAGTTGCCAGCACCATTGTTTGAGGTGCCTGAGGGTTTTACTCGGGTAGTTTTGTTTGCGCATAAACTTCTTATTGCCATGGACAAGGCAGAGCGTGTCCGGGCCTGTTATCTGCATGCTTGCCTGAAGTATGTGTCCAGGGAGTTTCTTACTAATGCATCGTTACGGGAGCGGTTCGGAGTTGAAGAAAAAAATAAGGCGGCGGTGTCTCGCTACATTCGAGAGGCTGTAGATGCAGGTGTAATAAAGCCGTTCGATGAAGACGTTGCCCGGAAGCTGATGAAGTATGTTCCTTTCTGGGCTTGAATTTTAATTGATGGGTAATTGATGGATCTGTTTGAATAGGTGTCGTTGATATGATTAAATCGTTTTTATTAAATTAGTTATATCTGTGAAAGATAATTGATGGGTAATGGATGCCAAGAGGTTTTGATGACTAATCCTGCCATGAGTGATGCTGTAGTCCTACAACGGCATATTATGTGAATACAGTCATCGTATTAGATTAAGTACCACACGCACAAGGGGCAAAACAGGAGGGCAGGAAATTAATTGGTTTTTATTTTTATTCATAGATTTTGATAAAATTTTTGTTACGCGTATGTTACGCGAAAATTTTTATAGGTCAGTAACTCATTTTCTATCAATAACATATAGTCTCTGTATGATATTTACACTGTAGAGGTCAGAAGTTCGAATCTTCTATCGTCCACATCCCACATAAAAGCCTGCAAATTAATAAGTTGCAGGCTTTTTTCTTTCCCCTTTCGGAGCGCTTATTTTCA
>Ga0208875_1000517_pt1 | contig 12124 bp, 23 predicted proteins | sample CryBogCBH25Aug08_FD_184612 | JGI IMG/M metagenome (GOLD analysis project Ga0208875, IMG submission 184612) | Freshwater microbial communities from Crystal Bog, Wisconsin, USA - CBH25Aug08 (SPAdes) (version 2) | ecosystem: Environmental > Aquatic > Freshwater > Lake | place: Crystal Bog...
ATTCGGGTCAAAAGAAATGGATAGAGCATCGGATAAAAGACCGGGTATAGCACCCTTCTCTAGTTTATGTTTGCCGTTCATTATTTCTAGTGATGATGTTATGGCATTGTATATAGCCTTCTCCTGGCAGAACTTTTCTGTGGAATCTAAAAGCCAGTCCGGGTTTGTTAAAACTGTGTCATCATTAAGTTCTTTTAATGTCTCTTTGATATTCTTAACCGTATCATCGGTTGTACCACGTAGGTTATCAACCTCGATGTTTAGAGCATCAAAGGTTGGTTGTTGGTTATACTTCAACACGAAGCCAGCCACTTCTTTGAAAAGTAGCCGGTCTTCTTGATTAGAAAAGTATTCTTCTTTTAAGAACGGAAGTACCTTGCGTGTGTAGGATTCATTCTTGATTAAGTTCTTCAGGATTGTTTGTTCTAGTCTCACTCGCACCTTCCGCTTCTGACGCATCCAATAATAAGGTATTTAATACAAGTCCAAGGATAGTATTAAACTTTTCATTCTTTCTTAATGTCATCATTGACAAGTCATTGGTCTTTATAATTTCATAATCATAACCAATTCTAGGAATGTTGTCCTCATCAACTTTGAATTTAACATAAGTATAACGGTAGCATACTCCTGAGAACGGGTCAACCATTAATTCAATAGGAACTGTTGAACCATCTTCTTTTGGGTTGAACAAATCATCCCTAAATTTCCAATCAATCCCCAGTTCCATCTTCCATCTCCATCACATTTGTTTTACCATACATAAACTCACCTTGGCAGGATTCATCAATCTTTTGTAGAAGGTCTGTGGTAAAATACTTTTCCGGGTTCTTCTTTACCTGACTTTCAAATGCCTTTGTTCCGTCTGGGAACTCATACTTGTTTGATACCTTTTTAACAAGGCCAAACTTATCAGCAAGGTCAAGGAGACCATAGTAAGGATCAAGACCGGATGAATAGTTCAACCAGGTTTCCACTCTCTTATCTTCCACGGTCATACGAGACTTCTTGAGATGTGCGGTGATAACAGCACCGGTACGACCACCATCGTCATCTAGTGTCTTATCCTTCTTCTTAGATAGAAAGATGATAGTTGATGCCGCATATTCAAGGCCAGAACCACCACCCATCTTCTTCACAGGTACATAGGAACCGACCACATCATAAACGTGGTTAGTGACAATCAAAGGCACTTTGGCCTTACCTAACTTGAGAGTAAGGACACGGAAAGCACCACGCACCAGTTGGGCTCGGGTCATATCACGGGTGTCCTTACCATCAGCAATGTCAGCCATTTCTTTATCGGTGGATAGATTACCAAGACTATCAAGGACGAATAGCATTGGTGGTCGTTCACCTTTTTGTTCTAGATACCGATCTAGAATTTTGACCGCTTGCGTCCTGAACTCCTGGACCGTAGCCACTGGTACAATTGCCATACGCTTAGTGTCAATTCCGCGGCCTGCAAGAAAATCTTTAGAAACAGCGGATTCGGACTCAAAATAAAAGACAAATCCATTTGAATGATCCTCCAAAAATTGGTAGCACACATTTAGTGCATAGAATGTTTTACCTACCGATGGTTCACCGGCAAATGCTGTAACTTTGTTTTGTGGAAGTCCACCGAAGATAGAACCTGATAATAAGGCATTCATTGCATATGAACCAGTGCCTATAAATCCTGAAACATCTCCTGCTTCAATACCATTTTCGGCAATAGAAGCATATTCGTTGTTGGTTTCTTCCAACAACTTCTGAAAAATATCTGACATAAGTTTCTCCTTATATAGTTCCTAACAATCTCGTTAGGCAACTTTCTTAAAATGCTTTTGTAATTCTGGAGATAGTTTCTCCAACACATGTCCGCCAATACCAACTCTTACTAAATTAGCAAGTTCTACAATGTTGTTTGGAGTAATAGAAGATTCATCCGGTGTAAACTCATACAAACGTGCCGGTGAATGTTTAAGTTCTTCTTCTTTCTTTTTTGCCATTAGACAGTCCTTGTATGACTTGTTAGATTATATACACCAGATTTATCGGCCATTGTTCCACTATATGATCCACCATATGGACCTGGGGACAAACCAACTGTTGAAATAGGGCCTGTAGGACCTGTTAGTGTAATAGTGCTTGGATTACCTTGATAAGATTTAGATGATGCTTCAGTTAAACTGATACTATATTCTTTCTTTGATGCACGCCAACCGGCAGCAAATCCTTCTTCGTAACCTTTTTTCCATTCTGTATTGCTCATGTGAAAAAATCCTAAAAGTTAGAGTTTACTAAATAATGGTAAGGAGAACTTACCATGTATTGTGTATATTTAACCGTATATTCTGGCAATCTATTACCTCCATTTTATATTGGTTCTTCATCCGTAAAGAAAGTTACAAATGGATATCACGGAACTGTAAAGTCCAAAAAATATAAAAACCTTTACCATAAAGAACTTAAAGACCATCCACATCTATTTAATACACATATTATATCAGTTTTTAATAAACGTCAAGAGGCTTTAGAAAAAGAAAACATCTTACAAAGAAAACTTAAAGTTATAGAATCTCCTTTATACTTTAACGAGGCGTATGCCAGAAACTTTGGAATGTCCACAAAAGGAAACAAAAACGGTTTTTTCGGTAAACATCACAGCGAAGAGACTTTGATTAAGATGCGCAAACCAAAATCAACTACAATAAATATGAAAAAACCAAAATCTTATTCCCATCGGATGAGCATATCAAAAGCTGTAAGAAAAAGAAAGTTCTTCAATGATGGGATCAAAGATTATATGATAGAACCTGATGATCCAAAAGTTAAAGAACTAAAACTTGTTCCCGGCCGCCTTTACATACAAAATCAAAACAAGATTAGATGGTCTAAGTAAAAAAGTCCTCCAATGATGATGTTTTTTCAGATTTCCAACCAATGGCATCCAAGATCATTTTAATAGGATCTAGAAATGCTTTTTGATATTGTGTATTATAGTCTATATATTTCATTAAGTCAAGCTCTTCTGGGATTCCTCCTTGTGGAAATGATATAACATTAGACTGAATTGTATTCGGTTCTTTAAGGAAGATAAACTTCAACTTCTCTCCATTTTGGATCAGTGGATACTTAGTATCAAGTTTATGACTACGTAGAAAATGGTTATAAACAAGAGCACCACGAACATGGATAGGACAACCGGATGAAAATATATTATTTCTATCTGCATACTTAACCAGGCCATTAAGACCTCTAGGGAATGAAATGTCTGCAATAGGTAATGTTTGAAACTCTTGCTTAAAGTCCTGAATAAACTTTTGAATGGCACTTTCATCCTTATTAAGGATAACATCAATAGACTCCCTTAGTTTGTCTCTACATGCTGACGGTGTTGAGGACTTAATCATCTCAAGTCCTTTAACTTTTACTTTAGGTTTGGCATAAGCCACACCTTCACTATTATATACATTAAGTATATATCTTTTCTTTCCAGTCCAGATAGCCTTATCACACAAGACTTCTCGCTTCATAACTATCTTTTGTTGGAAGACTTTGATATATTCACCAAGTTCTCTAAAAGAGTTATCAATAACAGGTTGAATTTTATTCTCACAGATTTTATCCAAGAAGGTGATAACTCTTGTTGGATCCCCAATCTCACCGTCTGCACCAATAGTTTTGCCCACAAGGTCGCCGAGATTAAGATACACCGAGTCCGTATCAATTGCAATAACGTAGTCATCGTTTGCCTTTAGTATCTTGTTTAGATATTGGTTAAGGGCCTTCTCGACCCAGCGGATGGATAGTTGCCCCGTAGTTGTGACAGCAATTGCTTGACGCAAATCGAAGAACCGAAAATACTTACTTCCCATTGCACCGTAGAGGGAATTAAGTGAGACCTTTTTAGAGAGTTGCAGGTTGTTGTATCTTGCAATTTTGTTTTTAAGTTCCTCTTTCTTCTTGTGGTCTTTTTCATTTTCGTAGGCCGTCTCGGCATCAAGCATCTCCTTTTTGTATCGTTTACGATCAGCAAACATCTTTTCAACCATCTCAGGCATAAATCCTTGCTTATCACGACGGAAGAACTGACCGTTTGCGGTTAAGGTAACATTGTCTTTGCTAAGTCCGGATGTATCAATATCACCTGAAAGTAACCGTTCAATAGTAATATGCTGGCTAAGAATATTACGCATGTCATCAGTGTAATTGACAGGCTCGACAATAGTTTCAGGAGATATGTTGCTACCCATGATAACGCTAGGATACTCAGAATTAACATCGTAAGATGCCACCCAGTTGTAAAAACCTGGAACGGGAGGTTTGACATAAGCACCAACATACTTTTCTTCCTTTTCGTGTCTCTCAATCGGTGGCACTACAATGTTCTTGGCCTTCAGATGGTGAAAGCAAATAACATCCCACATACGGACTTGAGCAAACACGTCCTCATAATTACACTTATTGTCATAGGATAAAGTTAGTGCCAATTCGATCAGTTTATTTTTAGCATCAATTCGGTCAACAAGGTCAACGTCTTTGATGTTATAGTCGATGAACTTTTGAAAGTCCTCTTTGTATAGGTTATGTAGTGAACCATATTCCTCATAAGATAGTTTTCTCTCACCTAACTCTTCATGACCGATATTATCCAACTTATAGGACTCTTGTGACTTTCCATTAGGAGCATATCGTTGGTATAGGTCAAGCAAATCAAGAGTAGCGATACCAAGGAATGAATAAGACTTAATCTTACGGTTCATACCAAGGTCAACCATCTTATCGTTGATTACACCCCAAGGAGATAGTTTCTTAGCCTCGGTATCTCCACATATCTTAGTAATACGGTTAACCAAATATGGTATATCAAAGTTCTGGACGTTCCAACCGGTAATGATATCAGGATACTCCGACTGCCACCAACCAACAAACTTTTTGATTAGGTCAACTTCATTAGAACATTTGAAGTATGTTACATCATCACGGGTATTGTTATACTCACCACAAGCAAATGTAGTGAACTGACCGTCCATTTTGGTTGTGATAGCAGTTAGAGGCCCATTGGCATCATCTGCTTCTGGAAATCCTCCACCCGGTGGTTCACCAACCTCGATATCTATATTAGATACTTTGATATGTGAAATATCCCAATCAACAACACCTTTGAACTCATCAGAAATAAAGCAATACTGGTATCTTGTCATACCATATACTTTAAAGTTTTCTACATTGTCATATTGCTTGATGAAATCACGGGCGTCACGAATCGTTCCCGGTTTTACTGGGCCGAGATATTCACCGTGGATGGTAGTGTATTTTGTTGGTTTGTTGGAAGGCACGAAAAGAGAAGGATGATACTCGACTTTATGTCTCACCCTTCTCTCATTCTCAACGCCTCGGTACAGGATCTTTCCACCCCATACCTCAACATTTGTGTAAAATCGATTCATTATGGCGTGATAATCTTTGAGTTAGGAACCACAAGGCCACCGAATGCCGTATTGTATTGATTGACAAATTCGGTAATTGGATTAACAATGTTAAGGATATGCTCGTATCTAAATGTTAAGACCTTCTCTTCAGTCCATTGTAGATAAGGAGCAAATCCTACTGAAGGGTTATTGGGATCAGCCTTGCTCGGCATAACCACAATACGAATAGGATTCTCAAGCTCAATTTCTTTCTCATCATCGGAGATAACTTTACCGAGGATTTCTTCACCTGTAACAAGTCGTAAAATCTTTAAGTTTGCCATTAGTCAACAATCTCCATTAGGTAGTCATACACTCCAAGTGTCACCCACTTGAAAGGTGTCATAGCGGCACGATTGCCGTATTCGTTTATAAATGTATAAGAGTTGTCCTCATCGGCAATCTTACCAATACGTTCCCACTTTCCGTCATAGGCACGTTGCTTAAATTCCGTCTCATAAATTGTCATATCTTTTTCATGGAATTGCATATCAATCTCCTCAGTCCCATAGGCCACGGTAATACTTACCAAACAATCTTAGTCCGTTATCTATTCTGTTATTATACTCTGTTCGGCCTTCGATGTCAACCCAAAAATCGGGGTTTGTTTGTATTCTTTGAACTTGTTGATATTGGTTACCATATTCATCTTCGCAACCCCAATCATATACAGGTGTTCCGTGACGGAACTTATCTTCCCAATCCTCATCAAGCAGGTTCTCAAAGGCAAAGATCATTTCACCAAGAACCCATTCCCACTTGTAATGAACCCAACGGTCATCCGTCTCCCAATCATCCTCACCTTTTCTAAGAGTATGCCGCATATGTGGCGGAACATCCTCATCATCAACTGTAGCGGAACCTTGTTTGTTTGCTTTGAGTTGTTTTAGCATAGGAAGGATAATGAGTGAGAGTGTGTTATCCATACTCCAAGTATCATATGGATCAATACGGATTTTGATTTTGCGTTCACCGGTAATCTTGTTTATTATCTGAAAGAAATCTTCAGCAGGTGTATTATTAGTAATCCAATTAGAAATCTTATCACAGGTATCTTCACTCACACCAACTTTTTGAAGAAGGTCAACGGTTTGATATACACCCCACCATCTTTTATACGGACCTATGTAAACTTTCATAATGATTCCTCACAAGTTCAATAATGTTATTAGCACAGGAACCACACACGGGACCACAATCAAGGTCCTTTAGTATGGTTCCCACACTTGGTTTAGTTTCTCTGCCCTTGAGATATTCTTTTACCTTTGTATCGGTTAGGACATTACAAGAGCAAATAATCATCTTACTTTACAAAACGACCTTTGATTTCAATAACCTGTCCATTAACCGTAACGGTAGGGACAGTACCACGATAAGCAGCCTTCTTTGTAACCGCATCACAAATGATACCTGCAATCTGAGATGCTGTAGCAACAGCAGGGTTGGCGGTGATAATGGAAGCAATTGTGGTTGCCGCTGGCAAGAATCCACAAGCACTTGAAACAACTGCCTGAACATCAGAGATGGTTGTTACAACACTAGGTGTTGGTGTTCCTGTTGAAGAACATCCAGCAACGGATAGACCGAGGAAACCTGCGGTCACAAGAGCAATAATCTTTTTCATAAAATCCTCACTTCTTTTTAGGGGTTGGTTTAATAGGTACAACTTTTTCTACTGGTTTAGAAACTGGAGCAGGTGTAGGAACTGGTGCAGGAACTGGATTGAGTGATTTCTCTGGTAGAATGATTGCAAGTAGACCACCGATAGCAGCACCGGCTGCAAGAATGTGAACTATCAATTCATCAGAAACAAGACCTGATGCTTTTAGTCCCATAGCGATTAGACCACCGCCGGCCCAGGTTGATGGCTCTTCAAGACGAGCAATGATCCAAACTAGAACTTTAGGCATTATATCCTCCATAATGATGCCCACAATTAGGCATTGCTATTTAGGCAACAAAGATCGCCCAAAAATCATCGGCAAGACTTTGGTTGGTTAAATAGTCAAATGGCATATAACAATAACCACCATCACCCCAACCGGTACCCCATGAGTTACGGACAATAAAGTGGTCTTTAGTATATCCAACAATCAACATACAATGACCGCCTACCGTATTTTCAGATACAGATGGCATAGGTACAATACCTGTTTGAGCGACAGCATCCGATTCAAATGAATCATACAATGTGCAACCAAATACAATAGGAATCTTGTGAGATAAAACATTTTGAATATTATGTAGAGCAACGGGCACTCTCGCATATTGCTTAATGATACCTTTTTTAGCATCGGTATAAGCAACATCGGATGGTTTTACAGTAAACTTACTAATATCATACGGCCATAGGTTTTCATCACATACACCTGTATTAGCAACAACTTTAATACCATCACGAATTTCAGCACCAGCATCCTGATCTACAGTACCTTCAATAACACGCTCATTATAATATATAAACAAACGAGAAGGTGTATAGTCATGTTTACCTTGTGCTTTAATAGCATATTCAACAGCAGCAGCAGTTCCATTACCTGTGCATGAACCAAGTTGACCTTGGTCATAAACAGATGGAAGATGACCTGTTTCTCTCAAATCTACTGTTGGAAGAATTGAAGGACCTAAAGCACCAAAATGAAGAACGTGATCTCTGAAGTCTGGTTTATCTGGACGCCAACCGTATTTTCTGATGGTCATTGAAAACTCCTTAAAAGAGAAAGTGCCGGGGATTTTTACGTCTCCCGGCTTGACGGAGCACCTGTCTGGGAGACAAGACTATTTAGAAAACACCAAGGAACTTCTTACCACGAGGTTCAATATCAATCTGAATATCACCACCATCGTTATCAACATCAACATCAGCACCTGGGGGAGCAGTAACAACCAAACCATGTGGTGTGAGTTGTGCAGCAGGTGCTAAAACACCCTTGCTCTTTGTTGCACCAGGGACAGCAACCGTCTTACCATTATGTGTTTCATCCTGAAATGCGGATGCTGAAACTGTAAGGCCGAGAACAATTGCCGTTGTTAGAAAAAACTTATTCATTATAACTTACCTCCAAAGTTTGTCTTATACTCTTCTGAATCCAAAAAATACTCTTTTAATTTTGCTACGGCACCTGTTTCACCGAGGTCCTTAACAAAAGTCTCATAACTCTCCATCCAAAATGCTAGACCCTGTGGATCAGGTTCACGCTTTAGATATGTGCGATATGCATCAACAACTGTATCAACTGTAGCCATATTATTTCTCCTTCATGCTAAACCTGTGCCATCATGTTCAATGACATCAGGCAATTTAATGGAACCATCAGCATGACGTTCCTTCTTTTTGCGGTCAACACCAACAAAGTTTTCTGGATGCTTTAGAATATCAGCAAGGAACTTAACAAACTCTGCTAACTCTTCCTTGTTATACTTTGCACCAAGTTTACCTTCTTCTCTTAGATATGCCGTCAACAAACAATATGTTTCATTAACGGCAGGATAAGATACTTTTCCTTCTACAACCATTTTTTATCCTAACATTTAAAGTTTATTACCGCATCTTTCCATTCACCATCCATCGGCACCTTGGCGGCGACCTGACGCAAATGGCAAACCTTTGGTTCTACCTTCAGCTGGTGCGTTTGACACTCACCTGAGGATAGACAAATTGATATAACTGCAAAAACTAATTCTTTCATTAATTACTCTCCTTGTGACTGAGAAACCGCTCTATGGTAATACCTCTCAAAGATTGATAAGCGGTCCTCTTCAGAGTAGCAGTCCGGAATTGGATAACCTTTGACCTTTAGCCAAACATGTTCTGCCATCTCTAATATAAATTGACGGTCTTTATCAGAGGATTGCGTAGAGTCCAACTGCCACTCCTAATGTAAATGGTATCATGTTGCTTATTATAACAACACCAAGGGCTGTCATAAACAATCCTGTCCGTGTCTCTTCTTGTTCGTCAGTCTCTTCGTGTTCCATTACATTAGCATATACCATACCTTTGATGAAAGTATTGAGTGATGCACTAAGGACGATGGAAGAGATTATTAGTAGCGCCAGAAACATTCATTTCTCCTGTTTTATATTATGATACCAGTTGGAACACACTCTCACTTGTTTATCGGTTATTTCACCATTACATACCGGTCTAATGTGTGGTATAAACCACCTACTGTCGGCAATATCCAATACACTATAGAGGAATAGAAAAATGATACCGAATACTAATGGATCGGAGTCGTGCCACTTTCGTAGCATCAAAACCAACGCATGTAGATGACAATATGTTTCAGTATTACGACCGTGAGGCCCCAACAAAGAAACAACGTTACTGCCAGTTTTATTCTTTCGTCTAACATAGTTCTATTTAGTATAGCGTTCCTGCTGTATTACATTTTGAACATGCTCATACCGGGCACCTTCAAAAAGAAGTATTAGTCCTATTTCACCAAGAATGATGAAAGCAAATACCCAACATAGTGTAGTAATCCATTTAGTCATTTTCTTCACCTTTATAGATATACATCTTCTTTCGTTCGTCAGAAAGTTCTATTAGATAGTCATTCTCTTTATCAAAGATTTCTAGATACTCTTGTTCGGTTATTTTACGATAAGAGAATACATCCTCACCAACATGGTTCTGGGCAAACTCGGTTAGTCCATTCTCAAATCCAGTAGCATATGCGGTCACATCATCCAAGGCATACTCAATCGGTTCGTCATCTTTTACCGCTACGGCATACATATGACGAAAGGTGGCCACGGTTTCTACCAACACAATCTTAGGCATTTTATATCTCCGCTATTAGAACAGGATCAACCAAACTTCTTTCATTAGGATATCCAAATGGATTACACACAACTCTTGTTTCTCCGATTTTATAATCAAAAGCATTATGTGTATGACCATGGATCCATAGTTTTACATTATCGGTCATCATATGCTCCAGATCAGAAGCATATAATGTATTCAGTTCTTTATCATCGGCAAACCTCTCATGGATACTTTGCCATGAAGGAGCATGGTGAGTAATAACCACACAAGGTATATCTTTTACTCCTGCACCCGCAAGAATATCTTCTAGATATATTCTTGATAGTTTATGCTCTATGTAAGCATCCTGTGGAGAAAACTTACGATAGTTGCCTTTAGCATCACAATACTTGATGACATTAAAATCATTCATGGCAAACCTTAGTCGGTTGGTTGTCACAGGATTTTGTATATCAGTATTAGTCCAAAGAGTAGAACCAACAAACTTTATACCATCAATAGTCACACTCTCGTTATCCAGAAAGTGTAAGTTTTTATACTCGGCAAGAGCATCACGAAGAATATCGGCACTCTTGTTGAATGTGCCTTTATAGTGTTCGTGGTTGCCCATGATATAGATAACATCCTTGAAGTTGGCACAGACCTCATCAAAGAACATATAATAACCAAGATTGTTTATATTGCGTTCTTTATTCTTGAAGGCCTTGGCAAGGCAAATGTCGCCAGCCAGCACCAGCACATCCGCACCAGCATTAGGAATATGGACGTTATGTCCAAACTCTAGATGAATATCCGAACAGACTTGTATCTTCATAAATATTTTCCTTGCCATCCTTTATGCGATTGTTTCCGTCCTTTTAGGACGTCAATCATCATTCCAGTGTCTATATTAGCATATCTACAAAACTTTCGCAAGCCGCCTTTTATAATATATTCTTTTCCGTCGGGTGAAATAAAAAGAATAGTTTTAGCATTAGAGTTTTTGTTTCCTATTTGATAGTGTTTATCTATATTTTTTTTCATTTGATCGGAACGGATTTGTTTTAGTTCGTCGGATTTCACTTTTCCATACAACTCTTCATATGTTTTACCAGTAAATCTTTTTTTTGCTTTTTCTGCCAAAAATATTTTTACTTCTTCTGTATGAGTTTTTCCATACATTCCATTTTTATCACCGTTGACCGCACAACCTTCTGTAGTTTCAGGTACCAAATTGGCCCAATCTTCCGACTCAACAACATTCCACAATTCGGAGTAATATTTTCCTTTTTCAGCAACCTCTTCTTTTATTTCGGATTGAAAAAGTATATTAGTCCAAACATAGTTTCCATGTTTATCTAAATGAAGATTCCAATATGTTCCTGAACCTTTATAAATATAAGGGTCATTCTTCGTATATCCGAGGTATTTGAGGCCAGTTTTTAGGTGAGTCTTGGTGTAGAGATAATAAATAGACATGCTGGTGCTCCTTCATAGCATTAGAGTCCGTAGGTGGTGACACACCGTGACGGACATTACTATTTAGTAAAACCAACTTTTTCACTTGCTTCTCCTGTTATTCCCATTTTATGGAGCCAAAGATTATAATCGGTAGCAGACATGTAGTCTCTAAGGACTCTTTCAATAGCCTGACAGACACCATCCTCTTCTGGATGGTTTAGCATAGTCTCATAATATCCTTGTAAGTCCTGAACGACTATGGAACTTATTATGTGTCCTTCAATTTCTATTTTCATTCTTTCTTCTCTCCTAATACCTTACGAGCTTGACGTAGGTTTCCGATGATTATACGAAACGCTATAGACATATCATCGCTACCAAGGTGGAGATCACTGGCATCAGCAAATGGCTTTAGTGCTGCCTCTAGTTCAGCGATGCGGGCTAATAATTC
>Ga0208875_1000521_pt1 | contig 12080 bp, 1 predicted proteins | sample CryBogCBH25Aug08_FD_184612 | JGI IMG/M metagenome (GOLD analysis project Ga0208875, IMG submission 184612) | Freshwater microbial communities from Crystal Bog, Wisconsin, USA - CBH25Aug08 (SPAdes) (version 2) | ecosystem: Environmental > Aquatic > Freshwater > Lake | place: Crystal Bog...
ACTGCCAAGAGCGCTGGACAGCCCGCCCCACCCCACCGAGCCCCAGCGTTGCCAATGGTGGGCGCCTCTCGTCGTCCAGACAGGGGACCTCCGCATCTGGCTGTCACCTACCAGCCGACAACGTTCTCAACTCATCGACCTCGGTGATGTCCGAACCCTAGAGGACCTTGTCCTCTCTGGCCACATCCCTGTAAGTTGTGCCTTCAGAGCTCGCCCTCTGCTCCATACCGCCACCTGCAAGCCCGATGGCTCCTGTGGCCTCCAGATGGCCTGTCTCCTCGCAATGGTGGCAAACTCGTCCCCGAGTTTCCCTCCCCACCAATGGCACTTCCAGCCTCCTGACAGGCGGTTTCAGTTCCGACAGGCTCTCACAAACTGGCTTCTCTCGGATGCTCTTCCTGACTCCACCAGGGCCAAAATTCAAGGCACCATCCGGTGGTTCGACTCGGGGTCCCGCGGTCTCCTTCCGCCCGAACATTGGTTCTCTAACCAAGACATTCACTATGTCCTTGACACTGAATGGGACGTAGCGCTCTGGACGCAGCTTGGGGCCCCCAACTGGGACGACTGGTCGTTCCTCGAAAGCACCACTCGCACACTCCAACAGCATGATCACCTTTCCTGGTCTGACCTACAACAGTACCTGCAGCCTCACCGTATCCAGAGCTGTCTCTCCCACTCCCACTTCTCCCCGTGGTACTGCCCACCTGGGGTTAGCGCTCTACTCCCGCTGGCGCTCAAGTCCCTCCTGGAGGAGTTGGCAGATCAACCATTGCCCGTCACAAGCGCCCAAGGCAACTTCACGCGTATCTCTTCGCGCATTCGCTCCTCTCTTCATCCTGAGGTGCTCATCCTTCAGAAGACCTGCCCAGCTCCGCCCTCACATACTCCCTCCACGTCTGAGGCAGAGCCTGTCCCGTCGATCAACTCCCTGTCGAGCTCTCCCTCTCCCCCTGAGCCGGATGATCTAGGCAGAGCGACCATTCCAGAACCGCAGCCTACCATGAGCCTCCTGCATCGCCCGGGGCGCCTCCTCACCCTGGCGGACTTTCCTCCGTCCCAAACCCCTCCGGAGGCGGACCTTCCCTCTCCTACCCCAGCGGACCCCCTGCCCTACCACCGGCGGTTCCTACCTGAACCTCTGATGCTCCCCATGGACGAGTCTCGACTCCCCCCCATCGGCATCTGGCCCTCGGCCCTTGCTAGGAAGTGGACCAGCCCGGAGTGGCACAGCAAACTCCTTCCAACGCGGCCGGGTTCCCTGCGCCTCGGCTTTCAACCTCTGCACAGTACTGCTGGACCGTTTTCTGTCCTCTCGGCCATCCTCGGCTCAATCAATTACGGTCAAGACACCGTTCTCACTCTCTGGAAGCGGGCGGAAGCGTACTTACAATTTGCCTGGAACCGGGCAGACTGCTACCCTGCTCATCGTCTCGGACTTCATACCATTCACAACAATTTAGATGCCTACAAGGACACTCGCTCTTTGTCCCTGATCTCAGGGCTTCGACTTCCTTATACCCCCAGTCTCCTGGAGGTCTTTCAGCGCTGTTCCTCCCCTCGCCTACTTCCCGTCCTCTATTACATACTTGCGGGAGCGTACTCTGGCCCCCTCCGGGTGATTGACCTCCCGAGTGCCTCGGAGACCTGGTATCAAGTCGCGAACCCCAGCTCCCTCGTCAAACGCATGGTGCGGAATCCACCCCTCACCCTCCTGGACGCGCACTCCGATGTGCACGGCACTTCACCGTCACTGCAGGGACCGGTCGAGGACACAGATCCGAACCCGCTCACATTAACCCCTTACTACCCTCCACTTCCGGAGGCTTCCACCCCTCCGGTGGACCGGGCGGCGTTCGGATCCGATGCCCTCACCCGGTTCCTACAAGTGGCCCCCGACTCCTTCCCTTCGAATCCTCCTGTGGCCCCCCCTCAACCAGATGAATTTCGCATGATGTATCTTAACGTGAATGGCCTCGATGGCTTTAAATTTGCGGAATTGTTGATGTTCATGACCCTCGAAACTGTGGACTGCATGGTGCTTATCGACGTTCGAGTTTCCCAGGAGCGGGTCTCGTTCCTCCGTCGGGAAGCTCGCGCCCATCTCGGGCCCCGGGCGGAATGTCTGGTCTCCGTTCCGAAGGACGAATCCGGCCAGGGTGCTCCACCCCACTCCATCAAGGTGGGTGGTAACGCCATCATTCTGAATAACCGATGGGGTCCTCAACTCGCTCACTACAAGTCCGATCCCTCTCATCTCAGTATCGTGGACGAAGCCATCCTTACCATTCCAGGAGGGCGTATCCAGATCCTTGCCACGTATTGGCCCTTTCCACCGGCGCACTCCGCCGGTCTGGCTGAGCCTGATCCTTCCTCCTCTCTCCGTCGCGGCCTGTACCACAGGCTCTCCCATTACCTGAAGGCGCAGGGCTCTAAAGCCACTCCTCTCGACTATGCCAGGGACACCATCCAACACTGGGCCCAACGACACATGTCCCACCCGGGACATCACTCCATCTGTGGCGGGGACTTTAACTCGCTGTGGACTATGGACGAAGACGGTGGAGGGGGATATCGCTCCCCTCTCCGGGAGTGGTCCATGGCTGTCGGCTGGAGGTCACGCAGAGATGATTTACCTCTCCTCCCGAAATGTATCACCCGCCCGTCCTCCCAGCTAACCGGAGGTTCCGAGATCGACCACGTGTTGTATAACAGTCCCGCGATGCGCCTTCGACATTACTCCGCTGGCACGGATGGGCTCTGGGTGGGTCTCTCGGACCACCGTCCTCTACTGGTTGCCTTTTCCCACCTACCTCACCTGCACCTTCAGGACACCCCGAGGTTCAACAAAGAATTTGGTGATCTCAAACGTCTTCAGATCAAACGTTTCGCGCCCTCGGCCCCGCAGCTGCAGAAGTTTCAGACCCAGCTCCAATCGACCTGGCGCCCTCTCTCCGCCACTCCGCCTACCCTTGACCAGGCTGAACTCCAACTGGATCACTTGACCCAAATCACCCTCGCCGCTGCCCCCGATCGCAAGAAATGGAAGAAGCGCAACCGTTTCAAGGAACATTGGAGCCCCACTTACGCTGCACTTCAAGCCCAACTGCTTGCGATGATCAAGCTTCAACGCTACCTGGGTGTCCTTCCTCTGCCGCCCCACTGGAAGCGCTGGTCATCCTCCCTTGATCGCACTTTGGGGGTTCACAAAGTTATCGCAGAATGGGAACGTGTGGTGTCCACTCTTCGCTTCCAAGGCGGCATTCCCCCCGAGGTTTGGGGCACCGGTCTCACTCCCTCGGAATGGCGGTCTCAAGACACCACCAATCTGAATGCCCTTCAACTTGCAGCGATCTCCAATTTCAAGTTGGTGCGATCCTGCCTTCATGCTCGCAAACGGAAAGAATATTCCTCCCGCATTTCCAGTTACTCCGCGGCACGGGAGGACAAACTGCGCGCGGGGACCATGCACATTGGGTTCCAGTGCCTCCTCAATGAGTTCACGGATGACACGGACCTCCAATACTACGACTTTGGTGATCCGGCTCACGCCCCCCAGACTCCGGCGGACTTGCACCAGTATGTCACTCAAATGTTCCGTAGTCACTTCTCTGCCCAACCGACTCCGGCCCCCGCCTTACACGACGGCTCTGTCTCCTGGGACTCCCTTCAAACCATGTCCTTTGAAGAATTTAAGCAGCACCACTCTGGCCTTGCCATCCCGGTCACTGCTGGCTCTGATCCCCTCTTTGCATTGTGGAGCGCACTCCACCACTCTCCCTCCCGTGCAGCGGTCTTTGCCGACTTGCACCCCCTGCTCCACCAAGCACCCCCGCTGGAGAAATTTGCCGCTCTCATCAAATCCAAACAGGGGAACTCCTCCGGGGGCCCGTCTGGCCTCCAGTACAAACATCTTCAACATTGGCAGCCCCAAATGATTGCAGAGGCCTATGAATGCCTCGCTACTATGTGGCAAGACCGCCACATTCCAGCCGCCTGGAAATGGAAATGGCTGGTCCCTATTCCCAAAAACTCCTCCAGACGCATTCAAGATATCCGCCCTATTATGCTCATGGAAGTTCTTAGAAAGTTGTGGACTGGACTTCTAGTTGATGAGATCACCTCCTCCCTCCAGCGACACTCAGCGCTCTCCCTCTCTCAACATGGATACCTTCCTCATCACGGTACTGATACAGCTAACCTTCAGCTACTCAACACGCTCGAATCCGCATGGGAGGAACGCAAGCCACTTTATGGTTGCTCATGGGATATGAGCAAGGCCTTTGACTCGGTCTCCAAGCCACTGATTGTTCTCTGCTGGCAGCGCAAAGGGCTCCCGGTGGAAATTGCTCAATGGCTTGTTGACTTAGATGACTCAGGCCACACCATTGTCCGCACACCCTATGCTCTCTCCCAATGGGACATCGACGGATTAGAGGGCATCCGCGACCTCTCATTCAATCCTGAACGAGGTACGGGCCAAGGCGACATTCACAGTCCCTTCACTTGGCTTGCCGTCTTTGATGTCCTCCTCACTGTCCTTGACCATCAGCCGATCACGACACACCAATTCATGCTCCGACGCCCTGATGCCTCCTTATACCCTGCGCGACCCATCTGTTATGCGGATGATCTCCAATCGTTCGCCTCGTCTTTGCTTGGCTTGCAAGACACCGCCGTCCTAGTCTCGGTATGTGCCATGGTCTTTAACCTCACCATTGCGGTACACAAACTTCGAGCATTCCATTACTGCGGCCTATCAGCACCACCCGAAGACCCAGAAGCTCTCCTTGTTTATTCCGCGGGGTGGACCCCGCATGTTGCCCTGATTCGCACCAGCGGCACCTTCAAGAGTCTCGGGGTGGAATACCCTGTTAACCAGGCGGACTCCACCTCCCTACACCTTATGAAGCAAAAACTTCTGGTCGCCATCCGCGCTCTTTCCATCAAGAAAGCGAGCCCCAAGTCCATCAATCTTGTCATGGCAAAGTGTTTGTACGCCAGAGGCGCCTACGTCGGGATTCTCTCCTCGTGGTCCCTCCGGGAATGTGAAGAAATCGACGCCATTTTTGCTGCGGAACTCCGCCGCCGCTCCAAAAACCTCCGCACCTCTCAAACTGAAAACCTGTACCAGCCGATCCGGGAAGGTGGACTCGGCTTCCAACGTTTCTCCTCGATGGTTCAGCAACGCAAAAGAAACTGCGTCCGCCGACTACTTGCACATGGGGATCAATGGACTCAGTTTGCCGTCCAAGCTCTCTGTGCCCGTGGACATCCCAGCCCATACCACTCCTCCATGTCGTCCCTGACCCCCCAGTCTGTCCGACAAGGGTACTGGGTGTCTTCCCTTCTCTCGTATGGATTTCAGGGCAACGCTGGCCTCACTAAGCCTCTCCGACCTAAAGCGCATGCTGCTATCCCTCAGCTGTTTGACCCTCTCACCGGTAGTCTCTCATCCCGTCTCCACTGCACCAAAGCTCAACACGCTTACCTTCGGGACCGCCACCTCGTCTCTTATTCGGATGTGATCGCCTGGACCGGGACTGGGTGGCGTTGGCAATTCCCAGATCTTCCGCTGCCCTTACTTGACGCTCTCCGTGGACTCTCTCTCCCGGTTAGTGAATCGGTACCTCTGCTTCCGGGCCAAGCGTGGCATCTTACCGACCCTTCCCAGCTTTTCTCCAACCGGATCACGGAGATACTCACGGTCTCCACCTACAGTACACCCACTGGCTTCCGATCTGACATTGTGTACCGCCATTGGACTCTCCCTCTCTCCGTTCTCTCTCCTACCGTGCGGACAGTCGCCCGTCGTCCCTCCACCATTCTCCTCTATCACGGTCCTAGTGACATCGACTCATGGTTCCCGGAAATCTTCGGCACCTCCTCGATGTCCGGCCTCCGCGCCTCTCGGGTAACGTTAGTCTCCTCCAATGGAACCCCGCACCGTTCTGGCCTGCCTCCTCCTTTATCCACCATGGACAGTCTCCCGTCCGTGGTGGAAGTGCTTCGGGTACTGCCGTTTTTGCCCCCTGGGCATCTTGGTCGTGTTCCTGTCACTGGACCCCCCCTTGGACTCACTGGCCTCCACTACGATCCTGCACATGTGGGCAAGAGGACAGTATATGTCCAGCTTCACTGTCACTCGGGTTTCTCCCCTATTCACTCGGTTCTGGGGGTCGGAACGTTTCGCATCTCTTTATGTGTCCTTCGCACTCTGGACCATGTACAGTGGTCTCCCACCCTCTATCAAGGTGAGGTGCCCGCTAACACCACCCGCCCCACGTCTCAATCGCTCCTCCTGGCTGGCGTTCTAAGGGGTCTCTGGGAGTCTGACCCGGAAGCGGATCTCCGTGATTTGGATATCTACCTTCCTGATCAGTCCCTCGTGAAATCCTTTCGTTCCCCTCCCGCCTCCTTCTCCAATGAAGTGGTAGAATGTCTCTTTGAAGCGGCTCACCTACACGTAACTCCCTCCAGGAGACTGTGCTACGCAGCCACTCCCTCCGACCTCTCCACGCGTTCCCTCTCTGGCCCCGCCCTGGGAATGGCGCTTGCATCGGCCTACGCCATCTCTGGCCTTTCTCAAACTGAGTTATGTTCCTCTATCTATGGCACGTTGTTCCAAGAAGATCCGGTCCAGGTGCTCCCGCTCTCCGAGTGCATCCCCCCGGACCTCTTTCTCAACCGCTGGATTTGGTCCGACCTCTCCTCGGAGTCTATTCTTCTCATCCCGCTAGAAGCCCGGATTTCCGACGTGAAGCGGGCGGAAGCTCAACTCGCTCGGGACCAAGACAGAGCTGCCCGTCATTACCCCCCTCGCTGGCAAGATGTGACCCTCCGCTTTGCTGCCAAGGTACTTCACCTCTCGGGCATGTCATTCGGCGAGAGGGGTCACTACGAACGCCTTCTCCATGAACGACACTGGACGATCGGTCACAACGCCTGCAAGGGCGCTCGGACCGACCTCGAACGCACGTCCCTTCTCACCTGCAAACTGTGCGCTTCCGACATGACTGCAGCAGATGACACCTACGACCATATCTTTCGATCCTGCCAACACCCTCTCCTGTGCCAGGCCAGAGCCGAGTCTGACGGTCTCCTGCTCGCAGTACCTCTCCTCACCGATCTTGACCGCCGCCTCTTCCCGGCTCTCCTCCGTCTTGTGCGAGAAGTCGATGGTCACCGCATCTGCATGGGGAACTGGAACTCGTCCCAGATTACCCAACTCGACCAAGTGCTCCTTCCTACGGACTCAGTGGCTGCCCTGAGCGAAAGCCTCCTCGCTCTGAGCAAGCACTTAGTCACTAGGATCGACGCCCTCTGGGCAGCTCGCCAGCAAGCGGTTTATCACACTGCTCTCTCCAACACTCCAGAAGCTGACCCGGCCCTCCTCCGCACACTCCAACGTCGCTGTCTCAAGCGTCGCCACATCACCGCATCTGCTCCTTCGGTCTTCTATGCAGTCCGACTCGGCCATGTTCCTGGCATCTACACCTCCTGGCGAGAGGCTCAACCTCAGACGGTCGGGATCCCAGCTGACGTGAAGCGTTTCACCACCCGGAAGAAGGCCGAGGACTACATGTCCAAGTCCACGGGTCCCGGGGACCCTTTGCTCGACAACCCCTCGGCTTTTATATTTACAGATGGCTCCGCTCTTCCGAATGGTTCAGCAGGATGGGGAGTCCACATTACTTTCCCTGACAGAGCGGACACCCGCGCGATCTGGGGTCCAGTCTCCACCTCTCCCTCCGGACGCGACTGGATTGGTGCTCGGCGAGCCACTAGCAACACGGGAGAGCTCAGCGCCTTCTATCATGCGCTGGACTGGATCCGCCGCAGGCGCAAGTCTCTCGACCCCGCCCTCACCCCGCGTTACAATCTTGTCTCTGACAGTTTCTACTGTGTCAAACTGTTTGCCACTCGCGCCATCAAACCGGTTGCCAACAAACAGATCATCTCCCGCATCAATGCTCTCCTCGACCAGGTAAAGCGCGACAACGCTATCTCCATCTCATGGACCCCCGCCCACACCAACTCCGACGACCCCTTGGCCCAAGGGAACGCGGAAGCGGACAGGCTTGCAGCTCGGGGGTGTGCGGCCCCCCACCTCATGACGCAATCCCGATCTACGGCTCCTGCCTCACGGCCTTCTGTCTCAGTTGTTTCTTTCTCCTCCCGGACTCGACCTCGGCGTCGGACTGAGGCGCCTCAAGTGCGCGGCCGATCGGAGCGCCCTCGCCCCCCTCAGCGGGATCCTCGCTTGCCCCCGTTTGACCCTCGCCAACCTGCTTCCTGGCTTGCCTTTTTTCGCCGCCTTGCTCTGTTCTTTCGGTCTATTACTCTTCCTGCCCTCCCTGTGCATGACTATAATGGGGACTTGGTAGGTGACTAACTATCTGTCCGGGTGTAGCGCCCGCTTTCCCTCTACTCGGTCACGGGACTCGCCATTGGGTACATAGAGGGTGGTTATTTACAAGTAGGTGCCCTAGGCTATGTTTGACTTCCTGTTTTGTCTCTCATATTTACCACTTCGTAAAAAATAACTATTGGATTTTCGGTAAACAGTTGAAATCCTCGTGATCGACCACGAGGTAGCTATTTACTACTAGTATGCAAGAATCGTCACACAGTTACATTGTTTCTTTAAAAAGTCGTATCCACCTGTTGATTTGTCTGTCGGAAAAAGAAACAAAGAGGAAACAATATTGGAAGTAGGAGTGAGGTAAATCACAATCCACTACTCCTCCACTCTTTCTTGGTGCGCGCGGCTGCCTACATGACACACGTTCAAGCTATAGTGCGTGTCCAACAATGCATGATCATCATCAAACAGTCAGTGTGACCCGACGTGCTTTTCCCAAATCCAAATACTAGTTCAATTCTTCTTCCCGAATTTCTCATAGTTCTTCTTTACGGTTGGAAACGAGTTAGTGGTAGTCTGCGCGCCTAGTACGCGAATGAGACTGGCCCCCGCACCCTTCTTAAATCACTCCCCATCATGCTGTACCCACTGCTGGCAACAACCCCCGTGACCGTGTGACGAGATCCTGGTGCACTATTCATCGGACGCTTGTTACCAAATATTGGTGGATGTAAAATGTGACTGGCAATAAATTTCATCTGTACTAAGATTTCGTACCTAGAATTTTCGACTCTAACACCTGCTATAAAACGACGCATAGCTACAACCCAATTTGAAGTTAAAGCGCACGCAGCTACAACCCAATTTGCTGTTAGTGTTAGGAGGTATTCCTAGGACAGAAGAAAACGGGACAACCAAGAAATATTGCAGAAAAGCATACTACATTTTAAGATAACTGCTCAATCATATTTAACACTGCGTAGCATGAAAGGAAAAAGTACCAATATAACGTACGAAAAACTTGTGTACCGCGTCACGATAAAAAAAAGTCAGCTGTGCAAACAGTACCACGCCACACTAAAGCAAATTACCATGATTCATCCAGAATTAATATATGAATTATACCACTTTTAATTAAGATCAGATTTAATAGAACTTATCAACCGTAAAATCAAATCTCGCTTCCGCCCAATTGTGCTCAATTTTCGTTCCGATAAACGCCCTCTCAATTCCGGAACAGTTAAATCCCATACTGGGGCCTCCGCTTTGATCACGAAAGGCCAGCAAGCGCGCTTGTACCGAAGATCCCGTGATACGGGACCATGACGACGGGCTGACTTCGCCTCTAATAGACTTTGCCTGGAAATAAAAGTCTCCCACGTAGCCCCGTCCGCCAGGATTGCTGCCAAAGATGCACGGACAGACAAACTCAGACATCGAGAAGACACCCCAAATATTTGAAGTGGAAAGGGGAGTGGAGTCGTCTCCTTCCCTGTATCTCCCTTCACCTGCTTACAAACATATCGTTCTTTGGGCTCCACAGCACCGAGCTGCATGTATATGCGCACAGTGTTCGCGTCCAGATGCGTCAGATCGAGTTCACCGTCCAGGGGGCCGCCCGCAAATGCGACTGAGGGTCGAAGCAATCTGCCGGCCGAGTTGGGGTAGGAAGAGTCGTGCAGCGCCTCACACGCTTTCACCTGGACCACTATAGCGGCGAGCTCGCTGTGAATCACGGGCAGAAACAGATCCAAACCTGGCTGCCCGACAGATAACACTCCACCAGTGTGGCGCTCGGCCAGCTGCAGTATTTCATCGCGCTCCAATTGTCCACACAGATTTACAAATTGGACACAAGATACACTGGCCTCTCTCAGTTGAGCCGGAATACAACGGTCCAACACCATATTCACCGCTTCCACATTCAACCCTTCAGGCAGAAGCTCGGTAATGACGTGTTTTAGGGGCACCATCTCACCTATCTCTTTCCCTAGAGATTTACAGACATTATCAAATGCAAGAAGGAAAATTATCTGAGCTACCAGCTCTCCGTCACGGCCTTTGTTGAAGGCTCCAGACACTATACCTTCATGTAGCGCGGGTATAAGGCTTTCCTCCAGCATCCCACCTTTCCCCCACATCCTCCCAGCCACACGGGCAAGAGCAGGCTCCGCCATAAAGGTAGTTATGCAGGATTCCCTCCTCAGATCTACATCGAGAAGGGTGGCCATGTTTCCAGCCACCATCTCAGACGCGTAGTGGCTTACTGGACTCACTTGGGCGCCAACCCGGGCCAAAATAATCGCCAATCGGTCCACCATTTCAGTGGGCGCCGTTCCCCCGCCTTGCAACTTTATCTTCAGTGTGCGTTTCCCGGTAACTGACAGCTCCTTCAACATGGGTCTCCCGGCATTCAGCCATTCGTTGCACTCCAAGAGTGGGCGCAGGTCGGTGGTTCCGGGGGGCAGAAGTCGGGTGAAGTGTACGTCAAATGTGTGACTCAATATATGCGGACGGAAGAGCTCTAGCTGTATACCTTCGTCCTCAAGCTCCGTGGAGCGACGAGATGGGTCATGGACGAGGGACGGAGAAAAATTTTGAATCCGAGACGAGGTATCCAAAAATATGACAAAGAACCGGATATGCTTCGGGATTTCCACGGCACATAATGTCGCTGCTTTCCGGATGTAGCGAAATAGCGACAGGCCATTCACAAAGGATCTCTCGTCAAGTGTATATCTAGCCTCGTCGATGGCCAAGACGACCATTTGAGGCATAGACCAGTCTCCATTAGGAAATAACGCATTATCCATTTCAGTCCACGGTTTGAGCAATTCATCGTTCCAGAGCTTGGCCCCGAACCGCGTACTGGGGAACTCCACTCTATCTTCATTCGAATTTGCATCTGGGCGACGAGGGTCCGGTAAGTTATTGATCGCACTCAACACCAAGCGCTTGAATCGGCTGGCCAAAATCCTGGAGAATTCAGCATTCGCATTAGTTGGGGGTCTGGCAAACAGGTGCGTGAATGCGCCTTGGGTTCTGGGTGGATATCCACTGGAATGTTCGTCTCTCAGACACACGTAGACCGTGCGATAGTATGACCGAGCAATCTCTCGAATCAAACGTGTCTTCCCGTACATCGAGGACTGCACGATCGAAACGTAGGGAGAGAGGAAAACCTCGGGCTCCGCGTGAAATGAGTTGGAGCACTCCGACAAGAAAGTTGCAAATAATGATAATCCGTTGTGAGGGTCCTTATATTCACAGGCGAAAGATGTCACCACGTCATTACTAGCTTGTGCTTTCGGAAGTCTTTCCTTTGCTCCTTGGAGAAGTTTGAATAGTTTCTTATATTTATCGTCTTGAAAGTCTTCTGGCTCATTATAAAATAGACCGCTCAGATTATCTACTCTCATTCCACTCAATAAACTTTCCGGATCTTTCTGAAGTGTGAGTAAGGTTCTGGGCTTTATTGTGAGCGGATGGTTATCGTTTGCAAACTGTTCCAGGAGACCTTTAACTTTGCTGATCATCATAGCCCTCGGGTCCGAATATTCTTCCTCGACCCTAAGATTGCGGTCAATTGAATTATCAACAGTCTTCGGCTACTTACTCTGGAATGATTGCATCAACGCTTAGATAAATATTCTGAAAGATGATCCAAGAAAACACGGATATGATTTATGTTGTCTTTTGCTGATTAACAAACGAT
>Ga0208875_1000530_pt1 | contig 11849 bp, 20 predicted proteins | sample CryBogCBH25Aug08_FD_184612 | JGI IMG/M metagenome (GOLD analysis project Ga0208875, IMG submission 184612) | Freshwater microbial communities from Crystal Bog, Wisconsin, USA - CBH25Aug08 (SPAdes) (version 2) | ecosystem: Environmental > Aquatic > Freshwater > Lake | place: Crystal Bog...
CAATGCCATAACATCATCACTAGAAATAATGAACGGCAAACATAAACTAGAGAAGGGTGCTATACCCGGTCTTTTATCCGATGCTCTATCCATTTCTTTTGATCCGAATGTTGGCCACGATTATTTGGAACAGTTTGAGGATCGCTATGAATATTACCACCGTGTTCAAGAAAAGTTGGCATTTGACTTGGACTTCTTTAACAAAATCACTAAAAACGGGGTACCTAGAAAAACTCTTAATGTGGTTATGGCCGGTGTGGGCGTTGGCAAGTCTTTGTTCCTTTGCCATCTTACTAGCAGCTACCTTAATCAAGGAAAAAATGTTCTCTATATTACCTTGGAGTTAGCAGAAGAGGAAGTATCAAAACGTATTGATGCTAATCTTCTGAACATCACCTTTGATGACCTGATGGTTCTACCAAGAGATATATACAGATCACGCCTTGATAAACTGAAAGCAAAGACAAACGGCAAGCTGATCGTCAAAGAGTATCCAACATCCTCGGCCTCTGCTACACATTTCAGGTCTTTGCTAAATGAACTACACCTAAAAAAGAACTTTGTACCAGATGCCATTATGATTGATTATCTAAACATCTGTTCATCTTCTCGTATAAAACCAGGTGTGGCAAATAGTTATACATACATCAAGGCCATTGCCGAGGAACTAAGAGGTCTTGCCGTTGAGTTCAATGTTCCTGTTTGGTCTGCTACACAGCTTACCAGAGGTGGTTATAATAGTTCCGACCCGGACATGACCGACACCTCAGAGTCCTTTGGTTTGCCTGCCACGGCTGACTTGTTCTTGGCACTCATTACAAATGAAACCATGGAACAGTTAAAGCAGGTTCAGGTAAAACAGTTGAAGAACCGTTATAATGATCCATCACAGAATAAAAGATTTGTGATTGGTATTGACAAAAGCAAGATGAAGTTGTATGATGTAGAACAATCGGCTCAAGACATTGTGGACTCAGGACAGGAAGAAGTTAAACCGATTCCTAGACAGTTTGATGGTGGTAAAAACAAGTTCAAAGGATTGAAGGTATGAAGCAACTATACAGATACTATCCAGATTTTGATGAAGATGACAATCTATTGTGGTATGTTCATGAGTTGTCAACAGACCAAATAGTTGCCGAGTTTTTCTTTGAAGATGATGCTATAGATTTGTGTAGGTTCCTGGAATCTGGAAATGCATTTGCCGGACATACACCTTCTTTTATGCTAGTTAAAGTTCCTACAAATATTAATGATGCTTTTACCGCAGAGTTTTCATAATGGTCTCATAGCTCAGCTGGATAGAGCAACGGTTTTCTAAACCGCAGGTCGCAGGTTCGAGTCCTGCTGAGATCACCATTAAAAGGACAATTCTTATGAAATATTGTATAAGGTTTAATAAATCAAGAGGTCAGGAAGGAAGAGGAACAACAGACCACGTTTGGCGTGTATTTGAGATTGATGGTACAAATAGAAAAGAATATTTGTTTAAACATTTTAAAATAAATGTTTCCTCAAGTAGTGAAAAGGAATCTGATAGTGATGACTGGAATGTGGTCTGTAATGGTATCTTAACTATTGATAGAGAAACATCCACAGCTATTATAAATGGAGAATAGAATGGATGAAAAACAATTAAAACGACAGGCTATTTTTAGAATGGCAATATTTTTTGTTATTACGATTATCATTGGTTTTGTTGCTAGTGATATTAACATGCTAGGAGGACAATAATGTTTGAGATTTCAGAAGAGACAAAGACAAATGCAATTTCTGCCATCAAAGAGGTTCTAAGAGCAGATGGCGTCCACGATATTCATCTTACAGATGATGTTCTTGGTCGTGCATTTGATGCCGCTGTTACTGCGGTTAAAGCACAGTTTGGAATGTAAAATCTAACACTCTCGTAGCACAATTGGTTAGTGCCGGTCGCTCATAACGGCCTGGTTATAGGTTCGAGTCCTATCGAGAGTACCAGTTTTTTTGAAAGGTTATGTTATGAATAAATATCTATCGGCTGCGGCCATTTTTATTACACTAACAACTTCGGCAGCGGCCGATCCGTTATCAGATTTTTTCGATGGTATCTCTGGCGTTCAACCTGTAGAAACGACCAGAGTGAAAAGAGGTAAACATGCGAGATCAACTAAAAGCAACGTTGATAATGATTATAGCAATGATGATGGCAGCAGGCATTCCTCTGGGAGCAAAATGGTTGCTTCTTACTACGGGCATGGTGAAAGACTGGCCCGCCATACAGCTTCCGGTGCAGTGTTCAACCCACACGGACACACAGCAGCCCACAGGACGTTGCCGTTTGGGACACACCTCCGAGTTTGCCATCGTGGATGCGTTACCGTAGTTGTTAATGATAGAGGACCTTTTGTTCGTGGTAGGCACCTAGACCTTTCTTATGGTGCTGCTAGGGCTATAGGTATGGGATCTACTTCCAGTGTCACCGTGGAAAGACTGAATTAGTGTTTTCATTCTTCCATAGAACTTCTAAGATACACTTGGATTGTTTTATTAACAATAGGTATGTATATGAGAATGTACCTATTGTTCATTCATATAAAACTTATCCTGATTGGTGGTTGGATTTACCAAATTCTGTGAGAACTTTTGATTATAATATCTTAGATAAACAAAACACAGAATTGAATAGCATTAACGATTATATACAAAAAGATAACAATATGAAAAATTGTTATGGGTTTAGAGAATTTTATAAAAGGGGATCTACAATTGAAAGTTGGTCTGATTTAAGATTTAAAGTTGGTTTGGTAGGATATAAATTTTTTTCTTCTAACAGTCCGGTAACAGAACATCCTGAAAGTCAAAGGGGAAAAGGATTCAATAATTTTCATCATGCAAAATTAGCAAATCCTTGGCTATTTCGTGTTAAAGAAGATGTTAAGTTTTTGTTTATGGCTGCCACATGGAATATGGAGAATTATGACTTTGTTATACCACCTGGTGTTTTAAATTTCAACCTTGTTAATGTAGCACACATAAACATTTTGATTCCTAAAAAAAGTTATGAATTTGAAATACCAGCAGGTCAACCACTGGTACATATAATACCTTTGAGTGATAGAAAACTTAAAATTACAAATCATCTTCTTACGGAAGAAGAATATGTAAAAATGATAACTGTCGTTGGACCTTCTTTCTATGGTTGGAGAAGAAAGTTTGATTTAATGACTAGGAATAAAAAAAGAGAAAATATTAAATGTCCTTTTCATTAACACTTGACAAACCTTTCTGGTGCCTATATACTAATGTATGTTGCGTTGCAGCATTGTTTCGCTAACTTTAGGAAACTAGGAAAGGAAAAGAAATGAATAAGGTTATTTCTCTTATCGCACTATTCTATTTCGCCAACCAAGCCGTTGCTGCTGATGCTGGCGAATATAACAAAGACACATATCAAAATTACGGATATGCTTCTGCGGCATCCGTATTCGGTGGTACAGAACTAAAGGGCGGTCTACGTGGCGCACATGTAGCATCCAATCATCATACCTCAAATTTCTATTACCCTGGATACGCGGTAGTACCTAATAAAGAGGATACTAAATAAGATATAATCTAAATCTCTAGGGCTAAAATGTGTATCATCGCAGCAAAATATTTTAAAGATACAGGTTGGGTTTTAGCCAAGAATAGAGATCAAGATTATGTCTCTCACGTATCATTCCGCGACGAAGAAAAAGATAAGGTCGGAGAAATTCTAGTTATGTTTGACCATGACATCTCATACCAAGAAGGTATGAACCATGATGGTCTGGTCATAATGACAACTAGTCTTACTCCGGTCCTTACTCAAGAAACAAATAAAAAAGACGGTGATGATATCTACAAAGCACTCCATATGGAACAAATGGATGCCGTCAAATATTTAATCGACCAGAAAATGACTGGTTTCATTTTTGTTTCAACTCCCAAAAAATTAGTATTGATTGAGGCTGCCAGAGAGAATGATGGTACCGGTGAATACAAGTCCGTTGTTCGTATAATCCCCAACACAGAAATCGTTGTAAGAACCAATCACGGTGTCCGTCTACCTTGGGCCGGATTCCAGTATGGTGTTGATGAGAAGCAAGATGTGTGGAGAAAGTCCAGTGAGACGAGAAAGAGATTAACCGAAAAGGTTATGGTCAAAGCCAATTCTTCAGAAGAAATGTTAGATGCTCTTGCCGAGTGGCAGGTAGATGATTTACAGATGAACCCGTTTAGAGTTGAAAACAAACCAAGACAAATGAGAACCATTTTCCAGTGGGCATTAGTTCCATCTGAAGACATAGCAATTATACGCCCTATACAAACCAAAATGCATCTCAAAGTTTCCCATCAAAAACTCCATATAAAGATGTTGGATAATAAACCAATTGAAAAAATATACGACGGAAGGATTCGTCACTTTTCCCATATAAACGTTATTGATAACGGAAAAGAATGTAAAACGGTAATCCGCGAAAGTAGGAAATCATTTAAGGAATTTATAAACTAGTTGACAAGGTCTGTTCCTTGTGTTAATATACATTATAACTAATGAAAGGTTATGGAAATGAAAAAGACAGTTATTGCTATCGTTGCTGCTATCGGAATTAGTTTCTCTTTAGCCGCTCCTGCTAATGCTTGGGGTTATGGTTATGGTGGTTGGGGTGGTTGGGGTGGATACGGATATGGTGGTGGTTGGGGTTATGGTGGAGGTTACGGTGCTGCTATGCTTGGTGCTGGACTCGCTGCCGGTATCATTGGCGGTGCTATTGCTTCACAAGCATACGGATACGGTCCTTATGGTTATGGATATGCAGCACCAGTATATGCTGCCCCAGTTTATGGAGCGCCTGCGGCACCGCGAGTTAAGAAGAATATTATCATTAAGAATAGTCCTGGTGCAACGGTTATTGAGGAAGACGACATCTTTGGAGGTTGGTAATATATGTGCTACTATACAATCACCACTAATTTAGAAAATAAAGAAGGGCATTTACAAGCCCTAATGATTATTGATGCGGAAGATGAAGACTCGGCCAAACGAGAATACATCAAAACATTTAACCTTTCTGAATGTAAAATTTTGAAAGGTATTCGTATAGAAGACGACTTTTCGGAACTACTAACACCGACTATTAAAAAGTTTATCACTAAACATAAAAGTGGTAATACTGAAGGTAAGTTGGTGAGTTATTGTAATTCCGTTCACACAATGTATGATGAGGATTAAAAAATGAAAAAGTTAATCATGCTTGCCGTCATCCTTGTATCCTTCTCAGCACAGGCTAAATCTCAACCCAAAAAGGAAGAATTACCTATCTGTGAAGCAAAAGAGAATGTGATTAAGTATATGGACGAGGCAAAGTTTTTTCCATTGCTTAACATGACAAACAAGGAAGGTGTGGTAGAAACTATTTGGATTACAGGTACGACTATTGCCATCACAACCAATCCACCTAAGAGTGAGATGACTTGCCTTATTGCTATGATGAAAGATGTTGTTTATAACTCCGATACCGTTACAGGATTATATAAAGTATTTGAGGCACAATTAAATAAAGAAAAAGGTATCTAAGTGCCTAAATAGATATTACACAGGTTTGCGATTTGCGACTTGTGTAAGCCACCTGACCACGAAGGTACTGGCCGGTGGCACTTAACTCATAATCTCGCTGCCATTTCTGGCAACAATCTCCTCACATTCTAATTTATATTGACCCTGTGTGGAGACTTGTGCGTGGTTATGCATAACAGAAAGGTAACTATATGAAGAAGATTATTATAGCCGGATTGGCGGCATCTGTTATGTTTGCGGTATGCGGCATGGCAGAAGCCAGAGTCCACTACGGTAAACATAGTCAATATTCAGACCAATCCGTGGAAGAGGAATCCGATCCACTCGCCGGCGTATTTGGTGGAGAAAATTGGAGTGTCTCACCTCAACCACGTTATAAGAACAAGAGACAGGTCCGTCAGTTCCACGAGGAGCAGGAAGAAAATTGGGGTTTCGCCTCTGCTTCTACTTCTCTGGTTGCTTACGGGCACCAACTACAGCGACAGGGATTCCGTGTTTCGGAACATCCCGCATTTGGTGGAGTTCATCGTGTGCATCACGGATGGGCCCATTACGCTGGCCGCGCTATTGATGTGAACGTTGGTCGCGGCGTTGTAGAAGCACGATCTGGATATGCTCATAAGTTTGACCAGCTGGCCGCTGATGCTAGAGCGGCTGGTTACACCGTCCTATGGCGGGTTCCTGGTCATTACAATCATATACATATTCAGCGATAATAAATAGGGGCGGGGAGAAATTCCCGCCTTTCTCTTAATATAATGGAGAATGAAAGTGGCGTTAGTAGAAAAAAACGAAAAAGACTCACCGAATATCCCAAGTCTAGAAGACCATCACTACTACATTTTTTCATCCGAGTTTGATAATGGTTCATCCAGCGATGCTATGAGTTTTATTATTGCTCGTAACCTTATGAGTGGTAAAGATCGTCCAAAGTTTATGAAGTTCATTATCAACTCACCTGGAGGTAGTGTAGCATCCGCATTTGCTCTTATTGATACTATAAAGGGTTCCAAAATCCCAGTCTATACTTATGGACTAGGAGAGATTGCATCTTGCGGTCTATTAACTTTTATGGCTGGTGTCAAAGGCAAGCGTTTTATTACCCGCAATACTGCTATTCTCTCACATCAATTTTCCTGGGGTTCAATGGGTAAAGAACATGAGTTAATGGCATCGGTTCGTGAGTTTGAGAATACAAGTGCCCGTATCATAGCACATTATCAGAAATGCACCGGACAGACAGAGGCAACAATCAAGAAATACCTATTACCTCCAGAAGATGTGTGGTTAACTCCAAAAGAGGCAATTAAGTATGGTCTCGCTGATGAAATTGTGGATTTCTACTAAATATGCTAGTATTAGATACCAAATGGACACGACGCAAAAAAGTTTCGGAAGAAAGATTGACTATTTGTGAAGAGTGCCCGGAATTAGAAAAAACTTTATATAGATGTAAAGTTTGTTGTTGTTTCATGAAAGGTAAAACATTATTAATGGATGCTAAATGTCCTTTAGACAAATGGGGAAAACATGAAGAACATAACGGACCTTCCTTGGATGGTAATAGCAAGCAAATATATCGGATTACATGAGGGAACTTCTGTCAAAGCCAATCCAGCAGTTGTAAAGTTTTTCTCGGAGTCCGGTCATCCAGAAATCAAAAACGATCATACAACACCTTGGTGTGCCGCTTTTGTTGGTGCTGTATTAGAAGAGGCAGGTATACCTAATACAGGTTCACTATTGGCATTAAGTTATGTCAAATACGGACAGAAATTAAACAAACCAATCGTTGGTGCTATTGCTACAAAAAAAAGAGTTGGTGGCGGCCACGTATTCTTTGTAGCATCTTTTGATGATAAGTATATCTATGGTCTGGGTGGAAACCAGAATGACCAAGTATCAATAGCAAGATTTCCCCTTTCGGTTATTAACTCATACTGCTGGCCTGCCGGTGTACCTATTCCTAATAATGTTATAAATACGGTGGTAGCAAATACAACCACCAATGTAAAAGAGACCTAGAATGGAAGAAGTAGTAGAAAAGGCCAAAGTATTATTAGGTAATGTGTTTGTGATGTATATGAAGTCACACGCATATCACTGGAACTATATTGGTTCCGATTTTCCTCAATATCATAAATTTTTGAATGAACTCTATGAAGAACTCCACGATTCGGTTGATGACATAGCAGAACAGATCCGTTCTATGGATAATTTTGCACCCGGTTCACTTGCTCGTATGGTTGAACTGTCCGAGATTAAAGAAGATGCACAGATTCCTAAACCAGACAAAATGTTCCAGAACCTTTATGATGCCAACGAAACTATATTGACTTGCCTTGACGAGTGCTTCCGTATATCTGGAGAACAAAAAGCATGGGGTTGGCAGAACTTCGTGCAGGATCGTATTACCGCACATCGTAAGCACCGATGGATGCTAAAAGCAACTTTAGGACAAAAGTAATGGCGTTTATTTTCCGTGAGTACCTGCCACAACCACAGGCCGGATACCTATCAATACATAACTTTGGTAATGGTGCTGACGGACAACCTTACTCATTTATGGTATGGAACTCAGGTGATAACCGACATTATTTCCAAGAAGATTATCATAATAACAAATGGACGTCCACTTGGTGCATGGATTATCTTGGTAACCAAGGTGTTACCGAAACTGCTGATATCTACCCAAAATACTCTTATCAATTCTGGACATCATATAGAACTACCGCATTTGTTGCTGGTAAAGAAATCTTATGGGGTAATATTCAGAATATTGGTGATGAGTTTAATGCGCCTATTCAAATTGATCCAGTGGAATCAACAAAGGTGCAGGCACCATCTTCGGGTAACCAACGAGTTAAATATTGTAATCAGTATAACCTGTTTAATGAATATACCGATGTTATTGAACTGGAATATGACCAGTCATTTAATGGTGGTACCTCTTCTGGATGGAGAGCCTGGCACGCCCGTGGGGTCGGTATTATACAAATTAAATGGCGATATAACGGACAAGATATAGGTAATGTTTACCCTGCTACTGTTTCCGTTATTAAAGGAAAAATTGTCAACAAGTATCCTGTATTGACTTCCTGACCTACTTTTGATATAATGTATTATGAAAAAAGTGAATGAAGGAATACTCCACACATTGGCAAAGATTGCCGAGGCAAACGATGATAGTAATATCCGTTTTGCTGCTGCCGTTGTATATCGTAACAAAATCATATCCATCGGTTACAATCGTAGAAAATCTCATCCCTTTCAAGCAAAGTTTGCTAAGAATCCAGAAGCAATATTTTTACACGCAGAGGTCCATGCTATTAAGGATGCTTTGCGTGATATATCAGTGGAAGACTTGGCTAAATGTGAGTTATATATTACCAGAGTAAAGAAGCCAGCGGCCGGCGACAATCATTTTGTTTGGGGTCTTGCTAAACCTTGTTGTGGATGTCAAAGAGCAATTGTTGAGTTCGGTATAAAAAGAACAATCTATACCTGTGATGAAATTGGAAATTATGAGGTTCTATAAATGACAAGATTAAAAACACCTTTAAGATATCCTGGTGGTAAAAGTAAGGCGACCACTAAAATGGCACCTTACTTTCCTCCTAAGAATGATGTAAAACATTATAGAGAGCCGTTCCTAGGGGGCGGTTCTGTTGCGTTATGGATGACTCAGAACTATGATTTGGAGTCCGTGTGGGTGAATGACCTATACTGGCCCTTGTATAACTTTTGGATTCATCTAAGAGACCATGGTGAAACTCTATCAAATGCTTTATATGAAACCAAAAAGAATTATGATACGGTAGACAAATGTAGAGAACTGTTTGAGATATCTAAAAAAGAACTAAACGATAAAGATGCCACTAATATAGAAAAGGCCATAAACTTTTGGATCGTAAATAAATGTTCTTTTTCTGGTCTGACCGAGTCATCATCATTCTCAGCAGCCGCCTCTCAAGGTAACTTCACTCTTAAAGGTATTGAAGACCTTAAAGAATATTCTAAACTCATAAAAAACTGGAAGATCACAAATGAGTCCTACGAAAACCTCCTCGAACGACAATCAGAAGATACATTTATCTACCTCGACCCACCATATGAAATCAGTTCCAACCTATACGGACGAAAAGGTGCTATGCATAAAGGTTTTGATCACGATTTGTTTGCTCAACATTGCCGGGATGCTTCTGTTATGGTCAATATGGCCATATCTTACAACGCCGATCAGTCAGTAAAAGATAGATTTCCAGACTGGAATCAAATAGAGTTTCCATTGACATATACAATGCGGTCCAATTCTGCTAACTATCGTAAGAACCAACCAAAGCGTATGGAGTTGTTACTAACCAATTATGACTAAATAAATGGAAAACTTTTGTAGGTAGAAAATGATATCAGCATTAAAAAATAAAAAAGAAAGAGATAAGTTTGAAAAAACCATATCTCCATATAAGTATGCTGTAGATGCTACAACATCAAAATCAACAACTATTATAATTCGTTCATCGACTAATGATAGAGGTCGAGTGAAAAGTGATGTTGAGTCCAAATTTAAACGCGCTAATTTTATAGTAAAACAAAGCAGGTCTGGTGGATCTACTGGTTCCACCGAAATTATACTTGATGATCATACCGTTAAAGTATTATATAAACCTGCTGCTGGTGGTATGTCAGAAACAACTCTTAATTCGACAATAACTGAGTTGTGTCCTTCTCTAGCTTTTATGAATGGTAAAAAAACATTTAAAGATGTTAATTCATTTTATGATTTCATCAAAGTTGCTAAACCTGCTGGTGTATATCTTAATAGTAATGATGCCAAGGCAGGCCAGCAGTTTATTGATGTTATGCCAGGTTCATCAAAGTTTAAAGAGAAAATGGAAAATGCTATTGGTATTCTAAAGTTTCTTGTTGAAAAAGATAAAGAGTCTCCAATCTCCCAACTGTATTGGGGTTACAGAGCAAAACCTACTGGTGTTCCTACTTCACATAAAGGTGATATCTTTATTAAATTTTCTACTGGCCAAATGCTCGGTGTTTCACTAAAGGCCGGCGGAGAGAAAACCGCAGAACCTCAATTAAATACTTATGTGAATAAGATGTTTGATGATTACGGTAATGAAAAAGCAAAACAGGCACTAATAAAAGAAGTATATGCTAAAATTCATTCAACTATTGGTCTACCGGAAAATTGGCAAGATCGTTCACGCAGAACTCAGTCAATTGAACTTATTATTAAATATAAAAAGAAATATGCTCAGAAATATGAAGATTTATATGATCAAATGTTAGAGATTATTAGAGGTAGAATTATACAGAATGTCAACGCAAGTATGCCAGCAACCATAGATTATATCAAGAAACAAATATTGAAGAAGGATGAATCCGTTCCTTTGGTGGTTGTTAAAGCATATGGTACCAATTACAAGTTTGTAACCGATGAAGATGCTTTAGATGGTTTTATACCAGAAATTAAAAGCATTAAAGCTTATCCGTCTAAATCATCTAAGCAAAACTGGCATATTGATTTGATAGGTAAGAAAAAAACAATCACTATGAATATGACCGTCAGGTCTAATAAGACCGACCCAGATAATAAAGTAGCACAGGGATATAACCTTGCTATCAAGTTTAACGGCATTACAATTAAGGGATAATATGTTAAGACTATCACAGTTCATTACCGAATCCGCCGCCGAGAAAGACCGTCACCTTACACATATTGAAGATGCTGTCTTAGAAGGTGGTGTAGCAGGTACCCGTAATGCTATACAGTTTTTAATCTCGTTAAGAGATATGTTTGCCGATGATGGCAAAACTCTGAATGAGGCCCGTGGTGGTCTCATTCTTCGGACTAAGTTCGATGGCGCGCCCGCACTCTATGCCGGTATCAACCCTGATAACGGTAAGTTCTTTGTCGGTTCTAAAAGTATCTTTAACAAAGGTGCCAAACTCAACTATACCCAAGCGGATATTCGGAGTAACCATTCGGGTGGTTTGGCTGATAAACTATCTTTGGCATTAAAATACCTACCAGAACTTGGCATTAAAGGTATCATACATGGTGATTTTATGTTTTCGCATGATGAACTGAAATCGGAGACCATTGATGGTAAGAAGTATATTACTTTTAGGCCTAATACGATTACATATGCTGTACCAGAAGGTACTACACTTGCCAAACAGGTTATGGCAGCTAAGATGGGAATTGTTTTCCATACTTCTTACGTCGGTAATAGTATGGCCAATCTTCAAA
>Ga0208875_1000543_pt1 | contig 11643 bp, 24 predicted proteins | sample CryBogCBH25Aug08_FD_184612 | JGI IMG/M metagenome (GOLD analysis project Ga0208875, IMG submission 184612) | Freshwater microbial communities from Crystal Bog, Wisconsin, USA - CBH25Aug08 (SPAdes) (version 2) | ecosystem: Environmental > Aquatic > Freshwater > Lake | place: Crystal Bog...
CGTTGAGTAGCGCTTGGAAGTGGGCGTCGTTTTTAGCGAGCGCAAGTGTTCGTTTGCCGGTTGTCTTACTGGTTTTATAGGGCGGTGCAGCTCCCAAGGATTCGAGTAGCGCCGCAAATTTTGGATTCGATGCAAGCGCAGCCTCATCCACGCCAAGTTTTTGTAAGAGTGATTCACGTTTTTCTTTCTCCTCTGCGATGGCATTAACTAGCATGAGTTGGTCAAGCTGCAACGTGGGTTGCGTATACATCTTGAGCGTCATGTCAATAAGTCGAAGTTCGGATGTTGGGTATCCTCTAACCAGACGCTCGAAAATTTGTTCGCACAGAAATACATCGTGCTTGCAGTAGTCGGCAAGTTCAAGCTCCAACTCTCCATCCAATTCGACCAGACTATCTGTTGAATGTACGGCTCTCCCTTTTTCGGGAAGATCAAAATCTGCCGCAAGTCTGGCGAGACTGTTGCCAACCTCAACGCCTCGGAGAGCTCGCGCCATTGATAGCGTGTCGAAGATAAAAGCGGGTCGGGCGTTGTACCGCCAAGAGAGTATGGAAACATCGAACTGTGCGTTATGCGCAAGCACGGCGGTTCGTCTCCAGTCGATTCCAAAAAAGAATTCAGGTAGGTCTGCTCCTCCAACCCATCTAATGTCTGAATCGCTTCCAAGCTCATGGATACACGCCCCAAATGCTTTAAACCTCTTGTCACGAATGTACTCCTCAGTGGTCATTTTTGAGAGCGTGTAGTCCTTGCTTGACCAGCGTGTCTCAAAGTCGATGGTCAGGATGGTGTCGTATGGGGCGGTCATTGCATCGGCCCCTCGTATTTATGTAGCAGTTCAGAAGATACCTTTGCAGCCATCAGGTTTGCGATGAGTTCGAACGACTCTTCTTCGTTAGCGTTGACGCTGAAGAAGTCCAAGCGCCCACTGCCGGGGTCGCTGAAAATAGCAACACCCATGCGCGTGCTGTCCGGCTGTGAGCATTGCAGTATCTTTGTGATGACGTGTTTCAACTGCTGCACCTTATGGCTGTCCAGTTTCGACATCATGTGCTCGTATTCTTCTAACGATAATTCTTCTAGCATTTAATAACTCCTCAAGGTTGTTAACATTCTCTTCATTAATCACGAGGGCTATACCCCCGGCATCATTGATGCGTTTTAACTCACGCTCTTGAAGCGCAGTGGGTTTGTTCTTACCCGCCTTACATTCAAGCGCGAAGAGACGGCCGTCAAGTTTGCACCCAACGATGTCTGGTATCCCCGCTCGGCCAAAGCCGTTGGCGGGAGGCATAAAGAAGTAGTAGCCCAGTTCAGTGAGCAGCTTCTTTGCTTTTGCTTTTACTTTTGCTTCTGGTGTCATCTGGTTTAGGACAGCTAGGTGGGACTTCAACGGCACACCATACAGCAGCCATCGGTGCGTTACGTAATTTAACCCAACGATCTACATAGGTATCGACCATAGCTCGCAAGGCAACTTTTATTGAATCGTTCTTCACGCCCAATGCTTTAGCTATCTCGCTGACCATAAGTCCGTCAGGGTTCTGGTGTAGCAGTGCCCGAATTGCCGCGTGATTTGATTTCCGCATTGAGTGCCACTTCCTTTTTCCAAGCGTTATGTAGTGCTGTGTTGAGTTCTTTTAAGACGACCAGTTCATCTGCCGTCTCTCGGGCAAACTGTTCAAGCGTCTCACGGTTCCACGTTTTGAAGTCTGTCTTCAAGCGCCCTCCTCCTCGAGGTGTTTATCCATCTCCGTAAAGAATCGTTCACGGCTCTTCTTGTCTTTGATGAGCAGGCCAATAAATTTCCTATGTGATGTCTCTTGCTCACGATAAACAATACAGAACACAGTGGCTAGGATAGCCCATGTTAATAAAAAGATGTCTGCAAACGTAACTTCAATCATGTGTTTTTCCTCTTGTTAATACCCGTCATAAACCCTTTGTCCCATGCCTTCGCCCAGCAAATGCACCACAGGTCGTAATAACCACGGTTGAGCGGGAAGCCAAAGCCTTCTTCTGAAAACATGGCCTTCACATCTTTGCGCTTTATGAACGACTCCCAAGAACTGTCTCGTTCACGGTTCATCAGTGGCACATCATCAAACAGTCCTTCACTCATGTGTTCTTCTCCTGCGCTGCTTTCAAAATTGACCGAGCAAAATCAATGATGCGGATTTCGGTCGAGGCGTATTTAATGGTCTTATCCCAAATTTGCATAATCTCTTCATGCGATAGGTCAATCCATTCAGACTTTGCATCCAAAGATTTGCCTGTTATATCCAGCAGGTTTTTCAGGCGATGGAGTTCCATCTCAACGTCTTTGAGTTTTGAAATTGCCTCAAATGTTTTTTCGTGCTTCATCCCGCATCTCCTCAAGTACAGTTTTGAATTGGTTGTTGACAATGTCCAACTTCAACATTTCTAAAACACCAACTACGGTTGGTACTGGTAGAGTGCCGTTGTACTTCATGACAACATCAAGCAGTTCAACCGCTAATTTATCTGCACTCATGTGTTCTTCTCCTTGAGTTGATAGTCTTTAAAAACAGTTCCTTTACTTGCATCTCCCTTCCAGCACTCACTCACCCAGCCACGTTTTCCGGACTTGTATGTTCGCCAGTGACCACGCACTTGATGCCTGCGCGGGGTTGCATGTGTACCACCCTGCGGATCGTTCTTTTGCTTTGGTGGCTCAATTACTACGGTGTGCCAGTCAAATGTCAATGCCGACTTGCCTTTGGATTGCCGCTTCTGGTTGATGAAAGTTCGCTGTGGTGTTGGCCTGTACCCCTCGGTTTTCATGGCAAGTTTAGTCACTACAGCAAGCACCATGCGATGCGCTGGCTTGATATCTTCCAAAGTTATTTCTTTGCCTTTTCGATAAATCTTGAACACATCACCATCTAATATGTATGCGTATGGTGGGAAATATTTTCCGCCATGCCACATTGAACAACCGCCAACAGTAACAGAGCCATCACCCTGCAAAAGCCACAACGCAAAATCTTTACCCCCAGTGTCAAGACCAACAATGCCTGTTCGTTTTGATGGCAGGTGCATTAAAAACTCAGCAGGCACTTTCATGTTTTGTGCGTACTCCATTTGCCCAACATCAAACCATAAAGCGGTTTCTGGTTCTGGCGCAAACTTGACGGCTTTGCAAACCAAAGGAGTCATGTGTTCTTCTCCTTTAGTTTGGCTTCAATGCGTCTTGCGTAAACATCAATCGTTTGTGTTGGCAAACCTTGCAAGCACTCTTGTATTTCCTCATCTGTCAAGCCTACCCATGTGCGCTGTGGTGACAACATTTTTTGAACATCCCCACACATTACTTTGATTGCGTTGTAGCCTTCAGGATCATTGTTGTCTGCAAGTTCATAAGCCTCTTGCATAATCCTGATTCTGATGGGTTCAAAGTCTTTGTTGCTTATCCACCCCACAGGCTCCTGCACAGGTGCTGCAAGGGCTTGCTTAATGGCGGTGATGGCTTTGTCGTAACGATTACATTGCGCTTCATCTTTCAATGGCAAATAAGGTATAAAACCTTCCAACGCATCAAGCGCCAGCTTCAATGCTTCGTCTTTAGTCATGTGTTCTTCTCCTTCAAGGCTTCATTGATGTGCGTATAAAAAACCCAATTCAATGAGTCGCCCGACTTAATAGCTTCTTCTTGTACGCCTTCCCAAAGAAGTTTTACCTGAGTCTGTGTCAAGCTAACCCATTCACGCTGGGGCTTTATCTCTTGCAGTATCTGCTTTCCCAAGTTGGACTGCTTCTCCACCTCGTTAAAAGCTTCGTCTTCCTCCGGCGTCCAGTCAACGCTGAGTCTGTCGAATACCAGTTCTACTTTCTTCATAGCGGTGCTTCCTCAAAGTTATCGGGATTGAATTTAGGTTCCCCCGGTTTGTTGGGCAGGGGTTTAGTTGGGAACGGCCAAGTCATGATTCACCTCTTGCTCGGATTTTTAAACTTACTATTCCAGTCATATATCCAGGATGCTCATCACATACCTTTGCACACGCCTCACGCTCATGCTGTGCTACCAGTTTGGCAAAGTGCCTTACTTCATCAAAGCACACAATGTCACCCGTTTCCCAATAATGGGGCAGTTTTGCCTTTTTAGCCATCTCAATGATTTGTTCGTCAGTCATTCCACAACCCTTCCGTTGTAGCGCAGAACCTTGGCTTCAAACACCAACTCTTTCTCAGGCGGTGGTGGGGTCATGGTCTCGCTGGGCGGTGCCCAACCAAACTTACGCCACAAGGCTTGCACGTCACTGCCTGACTTCCAAACAAAGTCCTTGGGCGGGTAACTGATTTTTGAGTAGGGCACTGCGTTCATTGGAATGCCTCCGACACACGTTCAAGCAACATCTCCAACTTGGGCACTGCGCCCATGCCGAGCAACTCATCGGCTGAGTATTCTTTGGTGGTGTATCGGTTGTAGCCCGGGCCAACAAAGACCTTACGCTTGGTGTAGTGAGGCAGATAGGTAAACATACCCAGCTTGTACACAGTTTGTTCTTTTCTTCCTGCGGTATCTTTAATCATTTGCTTCTCCTTAGAACACGTTGCTGAGTAACGTGAACAGCTTCTTGCCCTCGGCGATGCCGATGTTCTCCATCACATACTCTGCGGTAAGTTTATGGGCAGGCGCTGGTTTGGGTAACTGCACAGGCGCGGCTACCTTGGCTTGCTCGAGGATTGTCATGGCTCGCTCGACAGTGCGGGGCATAACGATCTGAGTTACCTTCTTGGGCTTGTGCATCTGTTTGATTTTCTTATTGCTAGGCACTGGGCGGTAGCCGTCAATCACTACCTGCACACGCCCATCGGGGTCTTTGCGCATATGCCCTGCGCGCACCATCTGGTTGATAAGCGTCTTGACCGTGTGGAAGTTAAGCGCGGGCTTCAGTCGGTGGGCATACTCGTTGGTCTTGTATCCGGGAAATGCTTGCACGTATTGAAAGACTTGTTCGCTGACTGATTTGGACGTATCCATTTGATTCTCCTGAGGTTGTGGTTGGGTGGTTTGGGTGGTTTGGGTAGCTTGAGTCTGAGGCGCGGTGTCGCTGTCCCACGCATTGATTACTTTAGATAGCTCTGTTTGTAAGTCAGGCACTTTATTACTCCTTTAGGGTTGGGAAAAACGATTGTGCTTGACAATCCGAAAACTGTCAAGCATTAGACAAGAAAAGAATGACACCCGTCAAAAAGGGGTCATCTGACCCCGATTGATTACTGGGTGATAGGGGCGGTAGCGGTAGGCTCGACAGCGCGCCAGTCGATGTAGTAGGCAAGCACCTCGGCCAGCACAGTGGGCGCATGATAGGACGCCTCGGCATACTCAACCAGAGATGCAATGTCGCAAGACATCAGCATATCGTATAGCTCGCGCTCGCGCTTGCACAGGTTGTCGGCTTTCGTCCAGTCGGTTGCGTGTGGGTCGTAGTGGGTATACAGAAGCTCGAGGGTCTCGAGCGGGTCATGCTGAAGCATATACTCAAACATATCCACATCGCAGTCGCGCACAGCGATGACTACATCATCGAGCGAGAAGTCTTGCATCGGCTCGTCATCGAACTCGTAGTCGGCCTCGTTGTATGCAGGGTGATGGGCGCTGACCAGCTTGGTTGATTTGAGTTGACCAGACTTCTTGTCCCACCAGTCTTGGTAGTCATACTCGTCATCGTCCAGCATCGGGTTAGCCTTGTAGTTGGCATACTTGGTCGAGCGGTAGCTCGGGATGAGGCGCGAGGGAACCCACGCATACGTATTGCTGAACCACATACCATCATGCTCAACGCCTTGGTCGAAGTTGACGTGAGAGATGCGACCCTCGCCGTTCATGAACACGAAGCGGTTGTTACCGATGTGGTCACCAAGCATATCGAGGAACGCTAGGTTGAACACGAGGTCAGGATGCTCGCTGACTGGGGACGCAATGTAGTCCTTGATGAAGTGCCATGTGTCGGACTTGGACTTGTCTGCGGCGTTGCCAGTGTGCAAGATGCCGTTGTGCATCATGGCTACATAACCCGGGATGACATCGTAGGGATGGCAGTTGATGAGGTCGGTGTCGCCGTGTGTAGTCATGCGCCAGTGGATTGCAATCTCGCGGTCATCGTCAGGCATACGAGACACAGCGGCACGCGCATCAGCCACAGACTTGGGCAGGTGCTTGACAATCTTCAAGCCGTCAGGCGTGCCATACATGAAGCCAACGCCGTCAGAGTTGGAGCCGTAGATGTCGTCGAGCAGACCCACAGTGTTGAGCAGAGTGGCGCGGACTTTGTTGGATTGACCAGTGATGATGAGACACATATTAAATACTCCTTGAGGTTATGAAAAGTTAAGCGGAAACAGATTCGTCAGATGACACGGCGACAGTAGCGTTGGGGTTGGCTTTCTTCTTGGGCACAACCTCATACCACTTGACAAGCGATGGGTAGGAGCCAGTGCGCTTGGACAGCCAAGACTTGAACGCAGCCTCGGTGAGGTCGCGCATGGATGCAGTGCGGCAGAACATCACAGCGGCATGGGTGAACTCAATCTGCGAGAGCAGACGTTCCTTCTTGAGGGATGCGCGGAAGATGCGAAGCTCGACAGTGTTGAACTTGCCGCCGTTGCAGTGGTCAACGTCCATACCGAGTCGGCGCATCTCAGAGCGGTCGAGGCCAGCGGTGTTGACCATGCGGTAGCGACTGCTGTCCTTGCCCTTGAGTGCGGTCTTGGGATTGGTGAGGATAGTCTGCGACTCAGACGCGCAGTAGTGACGGGCTTGGTCATCGCGCAGAGGATGGCGGCCAGCTACCTTGCGGATGAAGTCCGCGTTGTCGTCAGCGTTGATGAACTGGATGAACTTGCCAAGCGTCAGCGCATTGAACGCACGCGAGTCGATGTGAACGTGCAGACCGCACTGCCCGCTGTTCCAAGCGCGGTAGCTTGGCTTGATGTCCCAGTCTTTGAACCGTTTGATGTGCTCGGCCAGACCACGCGGCGCAGTCACAACCTCGAAGCCGTCAGAGGGTAGCGAGCCGTCAGACTTGGTGATGCAGTAGTCTTGGCCCAACTCCTCACGCACATCCTCGGATGCCTCACGCACCGTGTAGTCACGACCCGCGCACATCTCAAGCTCGACACCCATGAGGAACTCACCGAAGTGACTGGACTTGATGTCGCGGTCAGGATTCAGTATGCCCAGCACGTTGGTTGAGTAACCCATGAGGCCGTCGTCATCTTCCTCCTCCTCGTCGTCGTCGTCATCGCCCTGCTCGTATGAGTAGTAGTTGCCGTCCGAGTCGTGGTAGTAAGCGTCATCGCTGTGCCAGTAGGCATCCTCGTCCTCGACATAGACATACTCGTCAGAGAAACATTCGTCGCACACATCGTCACGGCCACGGCGACCCACATCGAAGTGGGCATTGTCTCGGTCGTCAACGTGACCGCAGTCACGGCGCTGGATGTAGCCATCGTCATCGGCCAACGCGTTGAAGCGCCCAAACAACTCATCGTCGAGTCGGAACTCGCGGTTACCACACACGCGCTCATACAAACGTATCTCCTCGGCCACGTCAGTCCAGTCGTGGTCTTTGATAGCCAGCTTGATGTATTTGTCGAGCCGCTTAGCAGCGATGCGTATACGCGTGAACTTGTCAGGACTGATGCCGCAGGTTTTGCGGATGATGGTGTAGTCACGTGTGCGCCAGCCGGGTATCTCACGCATAAAGCGGGCGGCGACGAGCCGCGCGATGCGGTCAGCTATGTGGTTAGACAACGAAGAGTAGGTCGGTGCACCGAGCCGCTTGGCGTAGAGTGTGTGCAACACACGGCGCAACTCGTAGGTGTCCATCTCGGCAAGCTGCGGCAGAGTGGATGGGAACAAGCAAAGCGGCTCACCCTCGCAGGCAAGCGTCAACAGGTTGATGAAGTTGTTGAACTCAGCACGCGTGCCCATGTAGTGCGACAGGTCTTCCCCCGACTCATCGACTGCGTAGACTGGGTTGCCTTGTGTTGCATTGATAGCGCACACATTATTGTCCCACTCGACAATGAAATACCGACCGTGACGAAGCGTAGTCGAGCCGTGTCTGGCGCGAATAAACTCAATCATTGAGTGGTTGATAACCAAATAGCCGTATTTGAAAGACGTAAAAGTAGCCATAATAAACTCCTTGAGAATTAAAATAAATAAATAAACGAACACAATCGGGTCACAGTGACCCGCCACATAATGGGTTGCCAGCCCTACTTCAGCATTACCTCCACGAAAAACAAAATGCAAGACATAAAATAAATAAGCGCCCAGATTGCGTAATACATAATCACTCTCCTAAAAGTTCAGCGGGTAATTCAACATCGTCACCAAGTTTGCTTGCGACATAACAGCGCATAGCGGCAACTAATGGAGAATCGTTCCACTCAATCAGCCACTCGTCCGAATCGCTTTCTATTTGAGCCTCCCAAGTGTGGCCGCTAGACCACAGACTGATGTGCTCACGCTCAATGATTGAGCCACCTTGTGCCCAATTCTGGGATGCTTGAGCTTGTTGCCATGTTTCATTGAGCACTTCAGGGATGCCGTTTCGCACACCAAAGCCCCTTGCGTTTCCAGCTAGCGTCAAACACTTAGCCACCGCCCAATCAAGGGCAGCGCCTGTTAATTCACTTGTTTTCATTCGCTTTCTCCTAAAAATGGGGTCGGGCGACCCCTGTTAAAAAACTTTTTGACACCCGTTAGAAGCCGCCCTCGACGAGTAGTTTGCGCCAGTCACGCGGCAACGGATGGTATTCAGGCACTTGGTTGAGCCGGATGATTGCTTGTTTAATTTGCTCGGCGTGTGCATAAGTCTTGGCATCTTTCATAACGTAGTGCTTGGTCACAGCCACACGCTTGAGTGACTCAAGGTGTGACAGCAGTTCGTCTTTGGTTCTTAACCACAGCACAGGCGTTGTCCTGCGCTCAAAGGGTTCCTTCATCTTGGCTCGCACCTTGCGCTCGTCGCTCAGCTTCGAGAACGCCTCCATCACACTGCGCTTGTCCTTTGGAGAAACCCAGTCAGACCAGTGGATGCCGTCGTGCGGTATGTGCTTGCCCTCCTCAGCCAACAGCTTGACCAACTGACCGGGCGTGTGTGGTTCGCCGTCCTCGTGCAACTGCTCGGCTAGGTTCTTGAGTCGAGAGCGTGTGCGTAGCAACACGTCAAGGTATTCTGTGAACGCAGCGCGGCGTTGGGGTGAGGTGTTGCCCTTGTATGCAAGAGAAGATTTAACCCGCAGAATCTCAGCGTTGAGTGGCGGATGCAACACCTCCCACTGCTTGGCCTGCTGTTTGGCTCGTATCTTCTCACGCCGTAGTGTGGCCTTGTCTTGTGAGACGATGTGTTTGATGTGCTTGATGGTAGCGCTCGGTAGGTTCTGCGCTGCCAGTATGTTGTGAAGTTCCTTGAGGGTGTGCTTCATGTATTGAGGGTATTCGATAGCCATTGAGTGCTCCAGTTGGTTGATGATGTCCCAGATTGTATCAACAAAATCACAGTCTTGGTCAAAACACCGCCCAGATTCTCGGGTCAAATACAGGAGTGGGGACGGGCCGCAGGCCACGCCAGTCATAGCGCGTAAGGTTTTTATCCCAATCATCTACATTTTTTTCCTAACACTATAGCCCAAAGGATTTTTAAGCGAAGGAAGAGCGAAGGGGCGAGAAAACCAAAGCACACACTTACCAATAACTAATAATATATATTATATATAGATAGTAGTAGTAGTAAATTTCGTGCGCTAGAACTGGCGCGGCTTACAGACCGTCCTCACTCCCGAATCCATCGCTAGAATCTGGGACGGCCCAAAAATGGTGCACTCAAGTGTTGTTTTCATACCACACTTTTAATTGGGGTCAAGCGACCCCCATTTTGTTTGACGTAGACCTTGACCTTGTGTCGGATGTTGCCGTAGGTGTGGACGTAGACGAGTAGGTGACGCTCGCCTGTGGGGGTTTGGATTGTGCCAACGTCGTGTTTGAACCATTGGGTCTGTGCGGTGTTGACGTAGTCGTAGCGTTTCATTTGCGTTCTCCTTTGCGTTGAATGATTTGTTGGGCATACCAGTCGCGTAGCTGGCGCAGTTGTGCGAGAGCGAGTTCCTTGGGTAGGGGATGCTCGATGGGTAAGGGTAGCTGGGTCATTTGATGAACTCTCCGCGAACGGGGTCAAGCCCTGCTTTGATTAGTGCGTAGAACGTAACCTCGCTGACTGGCTGAAAGCCCTTGCGTTTTGCGTAGGCTAGGTATTGGGTGTAAGTAGGCATTTGATTCTCCTAAAAGGTTTGGATTGACAAAGAACGGAACAGCGGCGTGACTTCGCCTACACGCCGCTGAACAGAAATGGGGGTCAGATGACCCCAATTAAGCGAATGAAATGCTGTCGCGCAGTTCCTTGATGAGTTGGTCGAGTTGTTTCTTGGTCAAGCCAGCCGCAATGATTTCCGCACGCACAGCCTTGACGACTTTCGTAGGCACAGCGACAGCTTCACGCTTGCCGCTCTTCATGGGCCGCTTGGGGTGCAATCCACAGATGCGTGAGAGCTTCTGTTCCGCCGCCGTATCCTTGGCAAACGTGAGTTGGCCTTTGTGGATTTGCGACTCATGGGGCTTCACGCCGTAGTGCTCGCCAATGGCCTTGGCCGCTTGGTTGCGATAGTCAAGGTAGGGTGTCTTCTTCGCATGAACGATGAGGGCATCTACGTTGGCCTGCAATGCGTCAGCATTGGCGCAGGTGAGTTGCACGAGGGCTTTGAATGATTGAGCCATTTGATTCTCCTAAAAGATTAAGTAACAAAGTAAATAGGGGTCATGTGACCCCCAATCGACACGGCCTTACTGCCATCTCGATACATCTAGTTTACTTATGGGGGGTTTTTGGCTCATCTAAATAACACCATTATTCGACCCCCACTATCCCCCCATCACCCCCTTTTGGGGCTAATCGTCGTCGCGACCATGAACACTGTTTCGCTCCCGCACCCACCATATTTGTAAATCGCTTTACAAAATACCCACCCCCATATTAAATAAATAGGCCTATTCAAAATTTTTTATAAAAACTTAAGAAAATCTCGGACATAAAAAAACCCCCGGGGTTAGCCGGGGGTTAAGGAGAGTCCAACCTCTCAAGGAGAAGCAAATGCACAAACAAGCACTGCCGCTTGCACATTCACTCAAACATAGTGTACATTACGCACAACGAGGCTGCAATGGTCTACGCAAATGTTAGAACACTTAATTGATTTTGAACCCGAGGTGGGGATGCCCACAAATTTCACACCGCTTGAAAAAGCGGACGTGGTTCAAACTGTTGACGCTAAAATTAGCACAACAGAATGGCTAAAGAGTATTGGTGCTGTCGACACAGAAGAAGTGGTCAGTAAAGCCCAAACCGAAGCTGCACGTAAGTCTTTCACAAACCTAGTTTCTGCCGCGCCTGCGGAAATCACGCACACTGCGCTCGCAGAAGTCAAAACGCCAAAAGCAGTTCAGCATTTAGTTGGGATGCTAACGGCATACGACTGGGAGTTTGTGGAGCAGGCCAAATCATTGCGTGGTTATTGCGTGGCTAAGTTATTAGAAGAAGCCGAGAATCCCAG
>Ga0208875_1000545_pt1 | contig 11592 bp, 8 predicted proteins | sample CryBogCBH25Aug08_FD_184612 | JGI IMG/M metagenome (GOLD analysis project Ga0208875, IMG submission 184612) | Freshwater microbial communities from Crystal Bog, Wisconsin, USA - CBH25Aug08 (SPAdes) (version 2) | ecosystem: Environmental > Aquatic > Freshwater > Lake | place: Crystal Bog...
TACACCATTTACGCTACCGCAGCCAACGCCGTTGGGAATATCATAACTGTTAGTTCTGTGGGCAACATGTTTTCGGGCTTGCCCATTGTGTTTTCGGGCAACACGTTCGGCGGGATCACTGCCAATGCTACCTATTATGTTGGTACCGTAATTCCAGGATATCCTACTAGTACCATTACTGTATCCAGTTTACCAGGCGGCGCAACCTATGCAGTGGCCAATGGCACTGGTAACATGACCGCGGTGTTTTCACAAGGTGGCCAACAAATCATAAACACAGTGCCACCCGGAGAATCATTAACTGATGCATTTACGGCAGTGAATGTGAACTTTGATCAAGTGTTTGCGGCAGGACCTGTCAACAGCAATATACAGATTGCCAACAACACCATATTGACCACCAATACCAATGGCAATATCAATCTGGTACCCAATGGCGTAGGCACAGTGGTTGTAAACGGAGCACTGGTTCCAGACCATGCAAATGTAAGGACTCTAGGGTCGGCCAACAACAGATTCAGCACCATTTACGCTCAGTATTTTAATATGAGCGGTAACTTATCTGTGCCATCACTCAGCGTGTCTGGCAATGTAACTGGCAATTATTTCTTTGGTAATGGCAGTCAACTCACTGGTATCAGTGGTGGTGGCAATGCCACTGCTATCAATCATGGTCTCAGCAATGTTTCAATTCCAGTGGCCAACGGCAATGTTTATATCAACACTAATGCTGGTTCAGCTTATCAATGGGTATATGATACCGATGGCTATGTAACAATGCCACTGACAACTCGATTAAATTCTGGCGGCATTGGTGTCACTGACTCTGCAGAATTTGGTACCCAAGTCACTAGCAACGGCACTGCTATCACTGGCAGTCAAATTTACATGGGTGCTGGCACAGCCGAAAGTCGTGCTATTGTAAATCAATATGGCAACAGTTTGATGTATACTGGTGTTGAGACTCCAGGCTTTGCTGGCTTGGTCTCTATGGATCCAGGTGTTACCAGTGAATATGCTATTCAAGTTGGTACCAACAACGAAATTCAAATTGGTGCAGTAATTGGCGCCATTACCACTACAGAATATGTTGCTGGCCTTGGAGTATTGAACAATACCGGCAACATCAATGGCCTGTTTGCCAATGCCAATGTTGTTGTGATTGGTGCTGGTAATTTAGGTTGGAAATTTGACAACGCTGGCAATATCACTGTGCCCGGCAATGTGGTATTGGCCGCAGCGAGCTCAGTGGTGTTGGATTCTAGTACCGGCAATGCGTATATTTCTCAGACCATGGGCTTGCAAATTGCAGGTGAAGCCGGTATAAATTTTTCAATCAACGATGGCGAAGGCAGCATTACCAATGCTGGGTTTGACACTTATGCTAATTTCTCTACTCCTGGTAATATTTCAGCCACTGGTAATGTCACTGCAGCGATCCTACAAACCACTGGGTCATTGGGCAACATCACCGGTGCCAATGTAGTATCGGCCAATGAGTTTGTCACACCCTACAGTACATTAAACAATGGTCTCAGCACAACTGGCAATATCTTTGGCAACTCAATTACACTAAAAAACACTGATGATTTTGCTCAGGTTGTATTCAGCAGCGATGGAGGATCAACCAACAACGGCCAAATCAAAGTTGATGGTGGCACGAACATGATCATCAGTGCTAACAACAACTTTTATGTCAAACGAGTTGGACAGGATAGAATTGCAGTAACTGATACCACATCGGATTTCATGGCCGCTGCCAATGTGCGTATCCAGAGCAATAAAACAGGATCAGCATATATTTGGACATTTGATACCGCTGGCAATTTACTCTTGCCAGGTGGTCACTCTAGTTTAGGTATCAGCAACAGTGGATACTTGACCACATTGGGCAACGATGCAACCAGCGTTGCAGTAGATGGCGATAATGGTATAGTCACGTTGACCAATCCTGGTGCAACCTACACTTTTGTGGACAGCTTCAACTCTACCAGTGGTGCCAATGTTCTGACGTTGACCACACGCAACGGTGATGCCAATCCCAATCGCACCAAGCCACAGATCATCATGGGCTATGCTGGTACCACAGACTATGCTCAGTATATACACACCATACACAATGTCGGCAATCCGGCCTACAACACCATAGATTTTTACACCAGCGACGGTACTCAAGCAGGCACATTTCCGGCCAATGCTGTATTAGGACTCACAGTGACCAATGGCAATATCGTCACTGGTGGCATCTTCACCGACCACTACTACTATGCCAATGGTATTCCTGTGAGTTTTGGCGGCAGTTATGGCAACTCAAATGTCACAACACTATTGGCCAACTTTGGTAGCAATACTATTTCTACCGCAGGTAATATCACCAGTAACTATATTCTTGGCAATGGAAGTCAGTTAACTGGACTACCTGCTACCTATGGTAATGCCAATGTTACTAACTTGTTGAGCAATCTTGGATCAAACACAGTATCCACAACTGGCAATATTTACAGTAATAATGTGTCAGCTATCAATGCAGTCAGTGCCAACAGCTTGATTGCTGGCACACAGACTACTACCACATCTTCTGGTGGTAATTTGGTATTGACTCAACAGAGCCCACAGAATCAAATATTCAACGGTACAAATAGTCAAACCCTGACGCTGCCTGCTACCACTGTAACAGGCTTGTCTTATTTTGTCAACAACAACAGCAGTGGCAACATTATTGTTAAAAACAGCACTGGTACAACTTTGTACACTGTGGTCCCGGGAGCAGACTCTGAATTTATCTACACAGGTTCAGGAACCTACAATTGGGATGTTCACAGCTACTTGCCCAGTGGTGCCACATACGGCAGTGCCTTGTTCACAGTGGGCACAACCAATGGCATAGCAACAACTGCAGTCAGTGCCACTGGCAATATCACTGGCAATTACATACTGGGCAACGGCAGTCAGCTCACAGGTCTGCCTGCTACATACGGCAACAGCAACGTTACAACATTATTGGCGGGATTTGGTAGCAACACCATTAGTACCACTGGTAACATCACTGCAGGCAACTTGATTGGCAACATCAATGTCACTGGCAATGTGATAGGCACCAGTGCCAACGTGACACTGGTTGCTGGCGCCTATACCTGGACTTTTGATAACACTGGCAATTTGAACATTCCAGCCGGCGGTGATATCAATCTTGGCAATTCGCAATCCATAATCAGTGCAGCTGGCAATATCACTGGCAACTACATATTTGGTAATGGCAGTCAGCTCACTGGCCTACCAGCAACATATGGCAACTCAAATGTCACAACCTTGTTAGCAGGATTTGGATCAAACTCAATCAGCACCACTGGTAATATAACTGCAGGCAATCTAACTGGTAACATCAGTATTGCAGGCAATGTGGTTGGTGCACAGGCCAATGTGGGCATAGTGGCCGGTAGTTATACCTGGACTTTTGACAACACAGGCAATCTAACCTTGCCTGTCAATGGTGATTTGGTATTCAGTGCTAATACCACTTTGGGCAGCCAGTCAGCAAGTAACGGCAATATCACTATCAATCCCGATGGCACAGGACAGTTGATTGTGACATCTACCACGCCAGCGCAGTTTGGCAATACAGTTAGCATTACGGGCAATCTCAGTGTAACTGGAAATATTTTAACTCCCAACCGTCCGGCCTTCCGTGTGTATGGCAATAGTTCAACAATTTGGAGCACTACAACCAATACCAATGGCATATTAAATGCAAATAACTGGGTTGTTGATTATAATCAAGGTGGATACTTAAATTCATCTACAGGGGTGTTTACTGCACCTGTTGCTGGATTATATCAATTAAATCTTGTTTGTCGTGTGGCAAACAATACTTCACTAAGCGCACAGGCAATCGTTATCAAAAATTATGGTTCAGGTAATGTAAATCAAGTTATGTGGGAATCAGCTAACAACCCTACTATTAATCATTTTGGAGTCAGCACCACATCAAAACTGGCAGCAGGAGACACGCTTACACTTAAAATAACTGTTGGTTCACTTATTTTTGATAGCAACGACAACTGGTCAGTGGCTTTCTTAGGATAATATGATCATACAAGGTGTAACATTAAGGGGAACCACAGTGGCCGATGCTTATGTTGTGTCGCCAAATCTTGCGATCTGGATTGATGCCAACAATAATTCCAGCTATCCCGGAACTGGCACCGCCATCACGGACCTGTCAGGTAACGGTCGCACTCAAAATCTTGCAACAGCCAGTCAATACACTGTATTAAGTGGCGTCAAATGTTTTGACTGTTCCAGTTCAGGCCTGGGTATTGCGGCTGCCTCTATTGGACCCACACTGCCTACATCAGGATTCACATATATTTCTTGGGCTAGAATGATTGCCAGTACAGCAACTTTTAGAACCTTGTTCAGAACCAGCCCCAACGATCATCCCCTATTGATCAACGCCGGAACCAATGATCTAGGCATGTGGGACAACTCAGTCAGTATCTTTTACCCTTGCGGATTCTCGGTGGCTGGTCTGGCCAACACCTGGGTGCAATGGGCCGTGACCGGTGACAGTGGCGGACAGACATTTTACATCAATGGCCAAAATGTAGGCTCAGTTACAGCACAAACCTCAGCAGGCAACAGTCATAATATTACAGGCAACGTTGGTGCCGCACCAGGTGCTACACAACCATTTGGATATGTTGCCAACATGTTCTTGTATACCGTCAAACTCAGCCAGTTGCAGATACAACAAAATTACGGCGCATACAAATTGAGGTTTGGTGTATGACAACCATTATACAAGGCACAAACATTAAGGGCTTCAATGTGTACGACTCATCGTTTAATTCAAACGGTGCCTTGCTGTATCTAGATGCTGGGCAGGCTGCTAGTTATTCTGGGTCAGGCACTACCTGGACTGATCTATCTACCAACAACAACAACGCTACCTTGACCGGAAGCCCTGCTTATTCAACTGCCTGGAACGGTGATTTTAGTTTCAATGGGTCGGGCTCACAATATGCTGGCACACCTACTGCCAAGTATAATCAAACCTACACAGGCAAGACTGTGTTTGTTGTGGCTCGACTGACCAGTATTGGTGTTACAACTTTCCGTTGTATGTTTGGCACCGCGGCCGGCGCAAGGAATTTCAATACTTACATATACAGCCCTAGTACAGGTGTGTATCGGATTCATTTCAGCGCTGTAGGATATGGTGGATTTAGTAGCAACATACCTCTTGTGCTAAATCAATGGTTTATGGTTGCTGTTACACAAACTGCTGCTGGCGCAGTAAATTATTACTTCAATGGAAAACCGGCAGGAACCGATTCTGGCACATTTAGCCAATGGGTCAGCAATGGCAACGAGAATGTGGCCTATGGTGACAACTACTGGTATGGCGACATTCCTGTTTGTGCAGTTTACGGTCGTGCCTTGAATGCTGACGAAATACAACAAAACTACAACTCTCTGGCAGCCAGATATGGCCTAGGCATTGTGACATCAAATTTGGTAGCCAACTATGACACTGCTGGCTATAGTTCAGGAAGCACAGTGGCAGACACCAGTGGCAATGGACGCAGTCTTACACTTTATAACTCACCAACTGCAACCACTGCCAATCGCAGTCCTGTACTGGCCTACAACGGCAGCAATCAATATGCATTTGATCTCACTGGGTATGGAACTGTATTGAACACCACCGCAGGATATACCTACGATCTTTGGGCACGGCCGTCGAGTATCACCAACGGAACACTACTGTCCGAGTTCAATGGCACAGCCATACCCACTGGCTGGAAAGACGCCCAAATGGGCTTTTTAAATAATATTGTTGCAGGCTATTTTACAGGCTCATCAACATCGGCTACTTATACCCCAGTGTCCACCAATAACTGGTACAATATTGTGTTTACCTATAACGGAACCAACCAAGGCACGTTGTATATCAACGGTGTGTATGCTGGGGTTACCGGAGTGGTTGCCAAATCGAATCCATCGCCAGGAACTTTTGTTACTTTGGCCTATCCCGACAGTGTAGGTCTCTATCTTGGTGGATTATCAGGATGGTATACTGGACAAGCCGGGCCATGGAAAGTCTACAGTGCTGCATTGACGCCCGCACAAATAAGTCAGAATTTCAATGCATTGCGCAGCAGATACGGAATCTAACTAAATACTAAAAAGGAAATAGTATGTCATTAGCAGGAATAAGAATCGAAGGCGGAATCGCCATCGGAGGTGGCATTACCATTGGTACAGGTGGAGGCGGTGGTTCTGCACCAGTCACATCTAACATTGCTGAAACCGTTGCAGCCAGAGGCGGAGTATTTACATACGACCCAAGTTCTTATATTACAGGAACGTATACGTCATTAAATATTGTAACTGCACCAACACAAGGTAGCGCAGTAATAGCTGGATTAAATATCATATATACGGCACCTAATACAGGAACCGCAGGATCTGATTCATTTACATATACTGCCACAAACACATACGGTACTAGTAACATCAGTACCGTTGGTGTTACATTAACATGCTGTGTAGTAGCAAATGCATTAACTAGTGAGGGATTGTGGAGAAATAGAGAATATCATGCTATGCATACATGGGGCGCCGCAAGACTAGACAAACATTACATTGGTAGAGCATTACATCGTGGATATGATATTATTGCTCCTAAATACATGGTGCCGCATATCAAACATAAAAATACAGTCTTAGGCAAGTACATGAAATGGACATTTGAAAACGGCACAAAACTATTGCGTGGTAAAAAATATGATTTGTTAAGTGTACCTAATAGTGCATTGTGGATTGCTGCCATGACTGTCACTGGTCTGTTCACTAAAGATACAAAATACAAAGGAAAATAAAATGACTACTACTAGTAACAAAGACAATTGCGTAATTTATAACATGGTAGTGGCTAAGGCAGAACAACCTGAACACGAACCACATCAACCCACATTGTTGAGTTTCTACAATAATATTACCCCTGAACAACTAGCTCAGTACTATGCATCTAGCGAGGAAGTTATGAGTAGATTAAAAGATACTACAAAGGAACAATGGGTAGAGTATTACAACAAGTATATGCCAAACATTATGACTACAATAAAGGCTAATCAACATCAAGCGGTTTATCTAGCAATTATGAGTATGCTGACAACCATTTAATTTTAAACTAAAATCAACCAGACACTAGTCATCAATAATTTTTACAGTTTTCAAAGGCGACGGCATGAGTTTTGAACATGAATCTGCGAGTTCAATAACAGATCCTCAACAAGCAGAAATTATTTTATTTGATCTAAAAAATAAATAGTTGCATGAGCCAAATTGCCAAACCCACCCCAGTGTATACCAGTAGTTTAGCTGCCCGCAATGCAGTTCTGAACGAAGCCGCAGTCAAAAAAATCATGGATACCATGCCCAAGTACCACTGGCGCAGAGATCCACCTGATTCTAGAGATCGTATATATCAACCCGTGGCCATTCGCAGTACCAAACCTGTGTCATGGAGCCAAATCACAGAATCAGTACAACTGCCTTCTCGAGTTGATCTTAGACCCTATGCCAGCCCCATTGATGATCAAGGCAATCTTGGATCTTGCACCGGCAACGCCATTGCTGGGGCCATTGATCTCATAGACAAAAAACAAAATCGAACCACACGTGTCAGCAGACTGTTCATATACTATCAAGAACGTGTGTTAGAGGGAGATGTAAATCAAGACAATGGTGCTTACATAAGGGATGGTATCAAGGCCTGCTATACCTGGGGAGCACCGCAGGAAAGTTTATGGCCATATACCATTTCTAAATTTGCATCTCGTCCAACTGCTGCTGTTTATTCAGATGCGGCCAATAGAAAAGTCACCAGCTATCAAAGATGCACAGATTTTACCGCAGTAAAAAACGCACTCATGGCCGGATCACCAGTGGTAGTTGGATTTGATGTGTACTCCAGTTTTGAGTCCGGCACATGGTGGCAACCACACGGTACAGGACTCATGCCTTATCCTGCTGCACACGAACAGTTGCTGGGCGGACATGCAGTATGCCTGGTAGGCTTTGACGACAACATGGTTGGACCAGACAGTCACGGTTATTTTATTGTTCGCAACAGCTGGGGTACTGGATGGGCACAACAAGGTTATTTTTACATGCCCTATCGAGTAATACAAAACACCGCCATGAGTTCGGATTTTTGGACCATTACTGTGGTGCACAATCCTTGATATGTCGGCATCCACCGCGGAATTGAAATCCGGTACAGGTACAACTCCAGCGACCAGATTTTTCAGTCACAGTGTACTTGTCACCTTTTGAACCTGTGACTGTGAAAGATTTTCCAGCCTTAGGCAATTCCTCATCCACAGAGAAATTTGTGGTATTGGGTATTTCTCGAAATTTACGCCCACGTACATCCAACTTCAATGGTGTTGAAAATTTAAACAATTCTGTCTTGCCAGCAGGAATATAAGCATAGGCCCGACTTTTTGAATCATCCATGAAGTAGATGTGATTGGGTGTTTTTTCTTGCCACTTGGTAATTTCTTCAAATACCTTCATGCTAAACTCTCTTTTGCTGAATGTACCTAAATTATAGCATGAAGTGAATTTTGGGTCAACCAGTTAATAACCCTTGATTTTGCAGGGTTTTTAGGGCACAATTTGCTGAATTTGCCCAATTAAATTCTGTTCTAATAGTATTACTGTTTTTTACTGCATTTTGAGATAAAAAATCCCAGTGGGTTTTACTCAACATCATACACTCTGCCAAATGATCCACATTGGGCTGAGCCCACAAGCCCCAATTGTGTCCGGGTTCTGGATAAAATCTGCGATATTCAGGACACTCAATTGGGCCCAGTTCATAGTCTACTGGCACCACACTGTTTGATATGCGTTGCAGATACTCTCCGTGTGCACTATAGAAAGTGGTTATTATGGGCATGCCTGATGCCGCAGCTTCTATGATAGGCAAGCCCCAACCCTCGCCCTTGGATGGCAACACAAAAATATCACAGTTGCGATAAAAATCGCCGATATCAGACGCTTCGCCCCAGAATACTCGTACATTGTTTACGCCCAGTTGTGTTATATATGTTTCTAAATCAGCCAGCTGAGGCCCATGATCTACAAAATAATTGGTCTTGATTATGAGTTCAACTTGAGGTTGATTACCAAATGCTTTTGCAAATGCTTCAATGACTTCGTTACAACTTTTTCTCTGCTCATATTTGCCTACAAATAAAAATCTAAATGGACGGGTATAATTTTTAGGTTTCACATAGGGATGAAATAGATCAGTGTCTACTCCTTCGGGTACTACTGCTACACGATCAGCATCAATGCCATGACCAATCAATATATTCTTTCCCCATTCACTGGGCACCCATACATTGTCAGCATGTGGCAACACTGACATTAATAAACTGGGTACTCGAGTAGATTCAAAAACTGTCCAATGTATGTTGTGTCCACGCAAATGTTCATGCAAGTTTATGGGTACAAAACTAATATTGATATCGTTGGGCTGGCTTTCGTGCACAGCCCGATTTAATCTCTCTAAATCATTATAGGCAATTTCTTCCACAAGATTGCCTATACCATTTATGCGTTTTAGAGCATCTGCAAAGCAAGTAAAATGTCTACCTACTCCTAGATTATTGCGTATGCCAATGAGTCGTATTTTCATTTAAATATGTATGCTTTCTACATAAGTATAATATATTCTGTGGAAAATTAAAATGCGTGACTTACTCAATCTATTAGATACGTTAACTGAAGCCAATTTGGGCGCATCAGAAATTCCTGCTGGTAAGCTCAGTAATGTGCCAAATCCTGCCACAGGTCGACCATTTACTAGAACTGAATTGTTTTTGCAAAAAGTTAAGAGTGGATCTAGTCCGTTTACCAAACTTAATGGAGAGCAAGTAGTAATTGATCCCGCAGAAGCACAAAAAGTTTCAACATGGTTGGCCAGTGGTCCCAAAGGTCCTGCTGGCACAATCACCATGCGTACCAAGGACGGAGGACAAGTTAAAAATACAGAACTTTTAAAAACTGTGGAGTTTGGCAGCAAAGAAGCTGAAAATATCAAAATCAAAGGCAGTGATGTATTTGATACCCAAGACATTGAAATTGAAGATTTTGGCAACAGCATGGATGAAGTGCTGGCAGCGGGCGGATTTCCTGCCAGTGAAATGTATAGTAAATTAGAAAACAATGCCAATATGAAAAAATTAGGCAAGCTAGGAGATGCAGTAATCTACATGGCCTGGCAAGCCGATCAAGCACAGGTTCCTGTGATACCCGACAATCTCAGCAAAGATGAAATCAAGGCCATTGAACTGTATGCCAGCGAGTACCTAGGGGCATTGGGGTTGGTCACTGGCGGAGTGCCTTTCATAAGAGGCACTCGAGAAGAATTTGAAGAATTTGTAGGTGGCAGTCTAGGTGATATGATAATGTATTTTCCCAAAGACACCTCTAACCCATTGGCAGACAGTTTTACCGTGGTCAATAACAAAAGTGGCCATGCAGTCAAACTTTCAAGCAAGGCTGCTGGCAAAGGCGCGGCTCCAAGTTTGGGCAGCATGAAATTGCCCGACGATGTTAGGAAAAAATATCCTGAAGCCGCCGATTTTATTGATTTGGCTCAAGACAAAAGTATTGGCACATTTGCACAACCATTTGAACTCATGAACTATATTGCCATAGTGGCTGGGGATAAAATACCCAGCGATTATAGATCCGTGGTGCCATTCAGTCCTGAACTAGTGGCAACAATAGAAAACAGCATGAACACTGGCAAACCTTTGCCACGTAAAATAATGGCAGTTTTTGAAAAAAGACTCAGTCAAAAACTACTGGATGCACCATATACTGATGGCGGCAAGGCCTGGTGGGCAACTATACAGGACATGATGCGTATTGTCAATGACGAAGGTGCTGTTCCCAAATTCAGAGAAGCTTTGATCGAAAGCTTGGGATACAATTTCGTTCAACTATACACCAATGTCAAAGGAGACATTCTTGCCACTGAAGCATTTTGGCCAGCCAAAATATCCGGCCAGGTCAAGCTCAAAACCAAAGGCTCAGCTGGTGAAATGAAAGGCAAAATGAGTGTGGAAATATCGCCTGGAAAAGATGACTACGAAACACCAGGAGGCAAAGTCAATGACCGACCAGCAAAAACTAAAACTGCCGATCTGGATGTAGTTGGTCAACGCAGAAGCAGTGTTAAAGCCAATCAGGAACCTGAAAAACTAGGTACCGAAAAGACCCTGGGTCGTAAGCGTCAACGATAATTATTTTTTGAGATCGCTAACGTAATCGCAGATGTTGAGTTGTAGCGCTTCGTCTGCGCCAAGCCATACATCCTGTGGTGGCAATAGGTACTTGCGTATGGCCTTGTCGTCTAGTCCTGTAGCAGTTTTATACAGATCCAACATGCGCTGAAAAGTAAGTTCGTACTCTTTAACCTGTGCAAACAGCTCATGAGCCTTGCCATCACTGCTCCAACTGTACTGATGACTCAGTATACTGGTATTGGGTGTAAGTACTCTGCGA
>Ga0208875_1000546_pt1 | contig 11591 bp, 9 predicted proteins | sample CryBogCBH25Aug08_FD_184612 | JGI IMG/M metagenome (GOLD analysis project Ga0208875, IMG submission 184612) | Freshwater microbial communities from Crystal Bog, Wisconsin, USA - CBH25Aug08 (SPAdes) (version 2) | ecosystem: Environmental > Aquatic > Freshwater > Lake | place: Crystal Bog...
TTTATTTAGAGATGTTTTCAGTGGTATTGGTGCAGAAATTACTGAACAAGTTGAATTTGGAGCATTCCAAAAACTTGGTGACAGAAGTACTAAGAAACAAGGTGCAGTATAAAACTGTATTGCTAGTTTATTAACTAAACATATCGAGAAGAAACAATTCATCTTATGGAAACATTAGTTTACGTTTTTTTACTTGCAGGGACTTTAGGGGTGATCTTTTTCTCTGTCTTTTTCAGAGATCCGCCTAGAATTGCAAAAAAATAATATCTCTTGAATTTCACTTATGGATGTAGATTTAACACTACACCCATAAGTATTCAAAGTTAATCTCTAGTCTTGTTAAAGTCGATACTTTTTTTAACAAAGATACCTCTTCTTCAAAACCGTACGTGAAACTTTCATCTCATACGGCTCCTTGATCAAGGAAAGCACAATTTGCTTTAACGTATCCTTTGCGATAATTAGCTACATGAAATTGACAAAAATAGCATTTAAAAATTGGTAAAACAGAAGCTTACTCTATTTCGGAATGAACTTTCTCTACCTTTCCTCTATAATGGAGTCGATCTATTCTTCTTTCAAACAAAATCATTTATTTTTAGCTTAAAATGAAAGACTTCAAACTCTTAACAAATCTTTCCAATCTAATTCCAATTAGTAATGTCTCCTAATCATAAAAAATCCTAAGTTTTCATCTTAACTTAGAGTTATACCTAACATAAGAAATTAGAGCCAGAAATAAAACTGTCTGATACCTTATTATCAGAGTTCTTCCATTTAACTCATATTGGGGGTAAAGCTGTATAGAAAGTCAAGTTAACAGGAAAGTCTCCTCTGAATATTCTTAAAATTGAAAGAAAAGAATCAGACCTTATATAGGCCAAAAAGTTTTCTTTAAACTTTGAAAAAAATAAAGAATTCAATTTCCTCAAAAGAAAAAATTGAGAATCTAAAGATTTAGGTTTTGTATACCTATAAAAAAAGTGTAAAAAGAATGGCTCAGTAAGAAATTCCAAGATAGAGTTTACAATCTTACTTTTTAAAGTTTCTATATTAATAAAACCTTTTTTTACAGAAGAACCAAATAAGAAATACTTCCAATTACTACTATTACTGTAGATCTTATGAACTAAATTTAACTTTATTTCGGAAGATAGAAACAGCCCCTTACGATAATAATAATCTGTTACCTTCTTAACTGCCAAATAATAAATTGATTTACTTTTACTCAAAAGTTTTTGCAATCTTTTAGCATTTCTGCTACTATCACAACATCTCGCCTTATAAATTTTACACTGTAAGCGAAAACTTTTTCTTTGAAACTTCTCCCAAGGTAAATGTTTCCAGGAAATACTAGTAATGTCTTGTTCCATACTTAAATTATAAAATCTACTCACCTAATCTGTAAGGAATTACCCTTCATCCTACCTAGCTTTAAAAAGCTATTTTTATTCGTTCCATAGTCTGATTAGTTTGTTAACTTAGTGCCGATCCATTATGTCCACTCAACTCTTAGGGAGGCATTTACCATCATGAATGTAATGCAAGAGAATTAGAGTTTTATATGAATAAAATTCATAAGTTCGAATTAGACATTTTTTAGGGATATACACATATCAACCTACGACGCCCCAGTGTCCAAGTAATTTTTGGTCTGATTAGGCTGTGTCCCCAGCTCTCATTTTGGAAAACTCCTCTATGTGGGCACTCTCGCATTAATTTCTCCCCTAAATAGTAGGACTCAATATTTCTATTTCACCTACATCAAACGATAGTTATAAAAATACTAAATTTTTACCTCAACTTTGTACAAAAATTAACTTAAGTTGAGAACGAATCGCACCATGATCTTCGAACGGATCTCTTAAATCTTTCGATCCAGGTCCAAACGCCGTGTACATTGAATACCCAGTTACCCCAAGAAGCAAACTAGCTATAAAAATAATAAGAACTGTTGCAGTTTCCATAATACATCTAACATTGAAATCAGTTATTTTTTATAATACTATTAGTATAGTACTGTAAAAACAAAAAATTTCGCTACTAAGTATACAATGGCATTAAGAACAAGATTAGGTGAACTTTTAAGACCTCTTAACTCTGAATACGGCAAAGTTTCTCCTGGTTGGGGTACCACTCCAATTATGGGCTTTGTTATGTTGTTATTCTTTGTGTTTCTATTGATTATCTTACAAATTTATAATTCTTCCCTAATCATCGAAAACGTTGATGTAGATTGGGCAAGTCTTGGTAATTAAAAATATAACCAATAACTGAAAATTAAACATAAAAACAAAATAGTTCGAAATAGAGGATAAAATCCTACCAGGATTATCCTTTATTTTGAACTATTTTGTTTTGGTAACTTCAATTACTTCATCCAGGGAAAAATTATTTGTGTTCACCCCACTATAACTTACTTTTTCAAATCTTACGACAACCGGGTATCTAATACCACTAGTATCAATAGTTGCTACTGTACCTATATCTTGATACCAATAGGATTCTTTTCTCAAAATTCGAACTTGTGAGCCTCTTTTTACCATAAAAATCATATGTGATAAATCTATATAATTAATTTATCTTAAAACTATAAAAAAATTTTTACTTTAAGTTTTATAACCAATTTTATACTACTTTCTTACTAAAAATTAAATTCTCATGAATTCAACGGTGATTATACAATCATCTCAATTGAAATTTTTCTTAGAACCATCCACAAATAGCTATGATTAGTATATAAACAATTATTTTGAAGTCAAAATGAAAATCTCTTGGAGAAATATTTTTCTTTGGTCTTTGCCAGCCCTTGTTATTGTATTTTTTATATGGCAAGGCTTTACTAACTCTAGTAGCACCGATTTTGGAAAAAATGTAGCAAGTTCTAGAATGACGTATGGTCGATTTTTAGAATACCTTGATATGGGTTGGGTAAAGCGAGTTGATTTATATGACGATGGTCATACTGGAATAGTGGAAGCTATAGGACCTGAATTAGGAAATAGAATTCAGAGAATCAGAGTAGAACTTCCTACCACAGCCCCAGAATTAATCACAAAACTACGTAAAGCAAATGTTGATATAGATGCACACCCTACTACTGATAATTCTTCCAATTTAGGAATTATAGGAAACTTAATATTCCCATTACTACTTATTGGAGGGTTAGCCTTTCTTTTTAGAAGGTCAAACAATTTACAGGGTGGACCTGGTCAAGCAATGAATTTTGGGAAATCAAAAGCTAGATTTTCTATGGAAGCAAAAACAGGAGTTACATTTGATGATGTCGCAGGCGTCGATGAAGCTAAAGAAGAATTTCAAGAAGTAGTCTCATTCCTAAAACGTCCAGAACGATTTACTGCTGTAGGAGCCAAAATTCCTAAAGGAGTTATGCTAGTAGGACCTCCCGGAACCGGTAAAACTTTGCTCGCAAAAGCGATAGCTGGTGAAGCCGGAGTCCCATTTTTCAGCATTTCAGGTTCTGAATTTGTGGAAATGTTTGTGGGTGTTGGTGCATCAAGAGTTCGAGATTTATTCAAGAAAGCAAAAGAAAATTCACCTTGCATAATTTTCATTGATGAAATCGACGCAGTTGGTAGACAAAGAGGAACAGGGATAGGTGGAGGAAACGATGAAAGAGAACAGACTCTTAATCAACTCCTAACTGAAATGGACGGATTTGAAGGGAATACAGGGATAATTATAATTGCAGCCACAAATAGAGTAGATGTACTGGATGCGGCTTTACTTAGACCAGGAAGATTCGATAGACAGGTAACCGTGAACGTTCCTGATGTAAAAGGAAGATTGGAAATCTTAAATGTTCATGCTAGAAATAAAAAGCTTTCTGATGAAATATCACTAGAAGTCATAGCGAGACGTACACCAGGTTTCTCCGGAGCAGATTTAGCAAATCTTTTAAATGAAGGGGCAATTTTAACTGCTCGAAGACGAAAACAAGCCATGACAATGTCAGAGATCGATGCGGCAATAGACAGAGTTATAGCAGGTATGGAGGGTACAGTACTTGTAGATAGTAAAACTAAAAGACTAATAGCATATCATGAAGTTGGTCATGCTATCGTAGCCACACTTTTAACTCACCATGATCCAGTTCAGAAAGTAACTTTAATTCCACGAGGCCAAGCGAAAGGTCTAACTTGGTTCACTCCTGCAGAGGATCAATCTTTGACATCTAGGTCTCAGATACTAGCTCGAATAATGGGAGCTTTAGGTGGGAGAGCTGCAGAAGAAGTCGTATTTGGTTACCCAGAAGTTACCACAGGTGCTGGGAATGATCTTCAACAAGTTACTTCTATGGCAAGACAAATGGTCACAAGATTTGGTATGTCTAATATAGGTCCTTTGGCACTAGAAAATCAAACTTCGGATCCATTTCTTGGGCGGACTATGGGGTCAAGCTCTGAATATTCAGAAGATATAGCATCTAGAATTGACATGCAAATACGATCTATTATCCAGCACTGTCACAATGAAACTATAGAAATTATTAAAGATAACAGAATAATAATTGATAAACTTGTAGATTTATTAATCGAGAAGGAAACTATAAGTGGCGATGAATTTAGACAAATTGTAGAAGAATTCACGAATATTCCTGAAAAAAATACATACATTTCACAAGTGTAGAACGGGACCGACGGGGCTCGAACCCGCAACTTCCGCCGTGACAGGGCGGTGCTCTAACCAATTGAACTACAATCCCAATCTTAAGATAACATTTTAAATGTTATCATTCTTATTATTGCTTCACTGCAAATATTCACTCACAATAGTTGAGACCATTTAGGAGAGGAAGAGATTCGAACTCTCGGTATGATATAATCATACATCGGATTAGCAATCCGACGCTTTCAACCACTCAGCCACCTCTCCAGAATTCTTTTATAAAATAAATTATAACAAATTTATATTATTCATCTCAATAGATAACAAAGATATTTTTACTTATAAAAAATACTTTGTGGCTTAGGCGGGACTTGAACCTGCGACCTTGGGCTTATGAGTCCCCTGCTCTAACCACTGAGCTACTAAGCCTATCTTACACAGCATATCATTTTAGTAACCTTGAATCAAGATAAAATATATGTTTTAAAAAATTTGTTAATCATTTAAAAAATATAAAATTATTACAATTCCTCCTTCACAGAAATAAAAATAATTTTCTTAAAATTCTGACTCATATTTAAAAATAAATTACTTAATACCAGTTGATATGTTTTAAGAATAAAGAAGTAATCTTTGTGTACTACCTATAAAACTATTATTATCTGCATGAAGTAAAAAGTTAACTATTTCTAAAAAACATACATAATTCTTAGAAAAATCTACGAAATTAAAAATAATTTTATCTACCTCGACGTGGTCATTTTACTACTTCCAAAAGAATACTTTTTTTTTATTTTTGTTTACAATATATATGCGATATCCAATTCTCTAAATATGTAACAATACGATCCTTTAAAAGAAGGGTATATCGTGTATATTGATCAATCTATATAATTTGCATCCAATATTATGTCTGATTTTTGGGAAAATCTATTACGATTTCCACGATTTTTCATATCTTCTACATTAGGATTAATTCTGACCATAATCGGGCCATTTTTTAATCTACTCAAAAGTCCAAAAAATACAATTATTTTAATAGTGTTGATCATATTTTTGGTTACATTCCTATGGCTCACACTAAAAGCAATGTTAAATCTAGATACAAATTCCACAGTAATGACTTCTTTCATCAATCAAAACATTTTTTAAAATAATGAGGTATCAAGAATATGCTTTCAATAAATTTGACAAAAAGAGAAACTACTGGAGCTTTTGCTTTAATTGATAGCTTGGTAAGGCACGGAGTCAAGCATATATTTGGGTACCCAGGAGGCGCAATACTTCCTATATATGATGAATTGTACGTATGGGAAAAAGAAGGTTTCATTGAACATATCCTAGTTAGACATGAACAAGGTGCAGCTCATGCCAGTGACGCTTACTCTAGATGTACAGGAAAAGTTGGAGTTTGTTTTGCAACATCAGGGCCAGGTGCTACAAACTTAGTAACAGGTATAGCTACAGCTCATATGGACTCTATACCAATTGTCATAATTACAGGTCAAGTAGGAAGATCCTTTATAGGAACAGATGCCTTTCAAGAAATTGACATTTTTGGTATAACACTGCCAATTGTTAAGCACTCATATGTAGTTCGAGACACAAAAGATATGTCTAGAATCGTCGCAGCTGCTTTCTTTATAGCCAAATACGGTAGACCGGGCCCTGTACTTATAGATGTACCAAAAGACGTAGGCTTAGAACCATGTAATTATGTCCCTGTTGACCCAGGCAATGTCAACTTACTAGGTTGCCCACCAATAATAAATCATAATAGAAAGCGTATAGAACAAGCTGCAAATCTTATCAAACAATCTAATCAGCCACTTTTATACATTGGCGGTGGAGCTATCGTCTCTGGGGCCTACAAAGAGATATCTGACTTATCTAGCTATCTTCAAATCCCTATTGCTACAACACTAATGGGTAAAGGAATAGTGGACGAAAACAACAACCTATCACTGGGAATGTTAGGAATGCATGGCACTGTGTATGCAAACTATGCTGTAAGTGAGTGTGACCTGCTAATAGCTTTAGGGGCAAGATTTGATGATAGAGTTACAGGAAAATTAGATGAGTTTGCTTGCCATGCTCAGGTTATACACGTGGATATAGATCCAGCTGAAGTAGGAAAAAATAGAATTCCACAGATAGGAATAGTTGGAGAGGTTAAAGAAGTTGTTCAAGAACTATTGGACTTTATTAAAGAAAATGGTTCTCCTAATCCTGAACAAACTCAGCCATGGAGAAAACGATTAAACCGTTGGCGTAATGAGTATCCTCTTTTAGTACCTAAGAACGCTCAAAATTTATCTCCTCAAGAAGTTATCTCCGAAATTAGCAATTATTCATCAAATGCATACTGGACTACAGACGTTGGACAACATCAAATGTGGGCTGCTCAATTTGTGAGAACAAGCCAAAGAAAATGGATAACAAGTGCTGGTTTAGGAACTATGGGTTATGGCTTACCTGCAGCTGTAGGTGTCCAAATAGCTCACCCAGATTCTCAAGTTATATGTATTTCTGGTGATGCAAGCTTCCAAATGAATATGCAAGAGTTGGGAACAGTAGCGCAATATAGCTTACCAATAAAAATAATGATTATAAATAATCGTTGGCAAGGGATGGTCAGACAATGGCAACAAGCTTTTTATGGAGAAAGATACTCTCATTCTAATATGGAAAAAGGAGCCCCAAACTTTATTCAATTAGCAGAAGCATTTGGGATAAAAGGAATTTTAATAAAAAACAGGACTGAACTTTCGGATTCTATACAATCTATTATGGAATACGATGGTCCAATCGTAGTAGATTTTCAGGTTATACCAGATGCAAATTGTTACCCTATGGTAGCACCAGGAAAAAGTAATGCGCAAATGATAGGAGTTTAAAAAAGAATTTTATTGTTATTGGGCCGGGTTGGATTTGAACCAACGTAGGCGCAGCCAGCGGATTTACAGTCCGCCCCCTTTAACCCCTCGGGCACCGACCCAAAATGAATTTTTTTATTCACAAGGATAATTTATCATACAAACAAAAACAATACAAGAGGTTCAGAAAATGGTTAGCCAGAACTGGCTAACCTCCATAAGCTATTAGTCAAATCTCTGTTCTAGTCGGGTTGCTTTACCAAATCTTAAACGTAAATAATATAATTTGGATCTTCTAACTTTAGAACTTCTTATAATTTCTATGCTCTTTAATTTAGGTGAATTTAAAAGATAGACTCTTTCTACACCAACACCTTGCATCACACGTCTTAAAGTTATAGTTGCATTCAATCCTGAATTTCTCTTTGCAATAACAACCCCCTCTGTGAATTGTATTCTTTCTTTATTACCCTCAGTTATAGATACACCAAGTTTGATTGTATCTCCGACTCTAATGTTTGGAACATTTATATTTGTAAATTTATTTTCTAACTCTTTTTGAAATGTTAAATTAAAATTATTATCTAGTTTCATACCTTTATTTTCTTCTTATTTATTATTTATAGACAAGGCTACCGTATATAAATTTATACTAAATTGACTTAGCAAAAAAATCTATAGAATTCAAAATTAAAAAATTAGCTTATTTACTTTTAAATTTTATATACTTAATTGCTCCTAGGTAACTCATTATGATAAAGTTATCGATGATAAAAATATGTAGTAGAACTGAAAATATATGTTCGAACGTTTCACTGAAAAGGCTATAAAAGTCATAATGTTAGCACAAGAAGAAGCTAGAAGACTAGGGCATAACTTTGTAGGAACAGAACAAATTTTGCTAGGTCTTATAGGAGAAGGCACTGGAATTGCAGCAAAGGTATTAAAATCAATGGGAGTAAATTTAAAAGATGCTAGAGTTGAAGTAGAGAAAATTATTGGTAGAGGATCAGGATTTGTAGCTGTGGAAATACCCTTTACACCTAGAGCAAAGCGGGTTTTGGAATTATCTTTGGAAGAAGCAAGACAACTTGGACACAATTACATAGGCACAGAACATTTATTACTAGGTCTTATTAGGGAAGGAGAAGGTGTTGCTGCCAGAGTACTAGAAAATTTGGCTTTAGATCTAACAAAAATAAGAACTCAAGTTATTAGATTATTAGGAGATACTGCTGAGGCTACTACAGGAAGCACTCAAAATAAAGGAAAAACTCCAACGTTAGAAGAATTTGGTAGTAATCTAACTCAAAAAGCTGCAGAAGGAAAATTAGATCCTGTTATAGGTAGACAAAAAGAAATCGAACGAGTTATTCAAATTTTAGGTCGTAGAACAAAAAATAATCCGATTTTGATTGGGGAACCCGGGGTCGGTAAAACAGCTATAGCTGAAGGTTTGGCTCAACGTATAACAAACCGAGATGTACCTGATATACTAGAAGATAAACGAGTTGTAACCCTAGATATAGGCCTTTTAGTTGCAGGAACTAAATATAGGGGAGAATTTGAAGAAAGACTAAAAAAAATAATTGATGAGATCAGAGTTGCAAATAATGTAATTCTTGTGATAGATGAAGTTCATACCCTTATAGGGGCAGGTGCTGCAGAAGGAGCAATAGATGCAGCTAACATACTTAAGCCAGCATTGGCTAGAGGAGAAATGCAATGTATTGGAGCAACTACACTTGAAGAATACAGAAAACATATTGAAAAAGACCCAGCTTTAGAAAGAAGATTTCAACCAGTAATAGTAGGAGAACCTAGTGTAGAAGAAACTATCGAAATATTATACGGTCTACGTGATCGTTACGAAAAACACCATAAACTTGTTATATCTGATGAGGCTTTAACTGCAGCAGCTAAGTTTGCAGATCAGTATATAGCGGATAGATTTTTACCTGATAAAGCAATAGATTTGATAGATGAAGCAGGTTCAAGAGTCAGACTCCTGCACTCCCAACTACCACCAGCAGCAAAAGAGTTGGATAAAGAATTACGAGAGATATTAAAACAAAAAGATGAAGCAGTTAGAGGACAAGATTTTGAAACTGCTGGCCAACTTAGAGATAGAGAAATGGAAATAAAAGCACAAATCGCTGCAATTGCTCAAAGTAAAAAAGGTGAAAATGAACCTTCCAAAGAGGTTTCCGTAGTGACTGAAGAAGATATAGCACAAATCGTAGCTGCTTGGACAGGAATACCAGTAAATAAAATGACTAGAAGTGAGTCTGAAAAATTACTCCAAATGGAAGAAACACTCCATGGTAGGATTATTGGCCAAGATGAAGCTGTTGTAGCTGTCTCTAGAGCAATACGAAGAGCTAGGGTTGGATTAAAAAATCCCAACAGACCGATTGCCAGTTTTATATTCTCAGGGCCGACCGGAGTAGGAAAAACAGAACTAACCAAAGCTCTAGCATCATACTTTTTTGGTTCTGAAGAAGCAATGGTCCGTTTAGACATGTCCGAGTACATGGAAAGACATACTGTTTCAAAACTTATAGGATCTCCACCAGGTTATGTTGGATATAATGAAGGAGGTCAGTTGACTGAGGCAGTACGAAGAAGACCTTACACTGTTGTTCTATTTGATGAAATTGAAAAAGGGCATCCAGATGTTTTCAACCTACTGTTACAAATTTTAGAAGATGGTAGATTAACTGACTCTAAGGGGCGAACAGTCGATTTTAAAAATACTTTATTGATTCTTACATCTAACGTTGGATCTAAAGTTATTGAAAAAGGTGGAGGAGGACTTGGATTTGAACTATCCGAAAATGCAAATGACACACAATACAACAGAATAAAAAGCTTAGTAAATGAAGAACTTAAGCAATATTTTAGACCTGAGTTCTTAAATAGATTGGATGAAATTATCGTTTTTCGACAACTAACAAAAGACGAAGTTGGTGAAATTGCAGAAATCATGTTAAAAGAAGTTTTTACTCGAATTTCTGAGAAAGGTATCCAATTAGAAGTAACAGCGAGATTTAAAAGTCATCTTATCGACGAAGGTTACAATCCAATTTATGGTGCAAGACCTCTTAGAAGAGCAGTTATGAGATTACTAGAAGATACACTGTCTGAAGAATTCTTATCTGAAAAAATTAAAGAAGGAGATACTGCAGTTGTAGACGTCGATATAGACGGCAAAGTACAAGTCTTATTAGGTGAAAAACTTGAATTATCCAAAACTTAATAAACTCTATTGCCAGAACAATAACCGTTCTGGTAAACAAAAATTATTAAATTAAACAATTGTCAAGAAAATATATATATTATATAATTACAGTTAATACAAAAGCCGGGATAGCTCAGTTGGTAGAGCAGTGGATTGAAAATCCACGTGTCACCAGTTCAAACCTGGTTCCTGGCATTTAAAAATTTATGTAGACAATTTGTTGTACCACACTAGTGAAATTTCAAGTAGTAATTAGAAAATTTATTTATATAACAAACAATTTTGTCTTCATTGTATCTTAGATAAATCTTTTTTGTTATAATTTATATGATAGGAGAGATGGTCGAGTGGTTTAAGGCGCAGCACTGGAAATGCTGTTTAGAGGTGACTTTAACGAGGGTTCGAATCCCTCTCTCTCCTAAATTTTTTGTACACTAGCGTCCTTAGTTCAGTTGGTAGAACGCAGGTCTCCAAAACCTGATGTCGAGGGTTCAAGTCCTTCAGGGCGTGTTATAATAAAATACTTCTATGAGCAAGGAAATTAACTATACGCTATAATAAATTATAGCAAGATCTCCTCTATTAGAGATCAAGTCATTGTCAGTAAAAAAAGATAAAAAAAATATGGCTAAAAAAGTTGTTGCAATTGTAAAGCTTGCTCTGGATGCAGGAAAGGCTACTCCTGCCCCCCCTGTAGGTCCTGCATTAGGTCAACGTGGTGTTAACATTGTCATGTTCTGTAAAGAATATAATGCAAAAACTGCTGATAAAATAGGCTTCATTATACCAGTTGAAATAACAGTTTACGATGACAGAAGTTACACGTTCGTTCTAAAAACTCCTCC